>Ga0209102_1000258_pt1 | contig 36619 bp, 35 predicted proteins | sample ConPoolayeHmetaG_FD_185483 | JGI IMG/M metagenome (GOLD analysis project Ga0209102, IMG submission 185483) | Hot spring microbial mat communities from California, USA to study Microbial Dark Matter (Phase II) - Cone Pool mat layer H metaG... ...
GGGAACTACGCTCCAAACAGGCTGAGGAAGCCTTGACTGGGGGAGCTAAATGAGCTATTCTTTTCTTACCTACCGGTGGCGGATTTTGACCCGTCCACAAGTGGCCCTTTTTAGGTGTCCGGTGACACTTCCCGGTTCTCGGATACTATTTCACGGGCAAAGGTGCAGAAAACCTTTGTTTGCGGCGACAGCTGTTTTACTGCGTCATAGATTTCGCTGTACAGGCTAACGTAGTGCTGGAATCCATTAGGGTCGTCCTCGCGAGCACCGTATTTCTCATACCAGCGGTTGACCTCATTGCCGATGGAGAAATAAAGCGGCTTGGATACCCGGACGATATCAATGGCTGCCTCCTTATAGGCCTGGCGCCATTGCGGGCTTTCCAGAGTAGCCCCGGACATTCCCGGAGGGACAACTAAAGTTAGACCAAAGCCAATAAAAGACATGTGAACAAGTGGGAACATACCGTTTCCTCTGGTATATTGGTCAACGAAGGTCTTGCCCCATTCACCCGATAGCTCCTTCGCCAAATCGTAGAAGGGTGTAGGGCTACCCCACACCGGCGTAAAATCAGCACAAGCGGATGCCGCTTGATAGGCATCTGAAAAGGACTGCCCCTGCCGGGGTGTGGGTAGAAGCCCCACGAAAAAGCCGCGGGCGGGCAGGTCGGGAGAATCAACCGGCACTATCCTCTCCCGGTTCGCTGGCGGCAGGTCTGGTTCTGTAGACTTCTTAACATCGGAGCAGCCAGCCAAAGCACACAACGTTACTATTGTGCCTAGCGACAGAATAGCGAGGGAAATCTTGAGCATTTTCACCATCCCGACTGTATCATTTGTCGGGATATATGATAAAGTTTCTCGACTATGACATCAACGGTTATGTGATAATCCATGACTTAGGGACGCTCCTTGCCGTTCAAACCGGGGGACCATCGGGGGTTGTATTCCAGAGAGCTTGTTAGATACGCCAGTAAGCTTTGACGAGCTTACTAAAATCGGCTCGATGATGGGCTCATCTAAAGTACCCCTGGGGCGACTCGAACGCCCGCACCCGGCTCCGGAGGCCGGTGCTCTATCCACCTGAGCTACAGGGGCTTATCCCTACTTATCATAATCCAGAGCTTGGTGGTTACGCAACAGATTACGGTGACTTTATCTCCGGTATCCTTATCAACAAAACGGGAGTATTACCGGCATGCAGAACCTTATAAGCAACACTACCTGAAATCCATCGCTTAACGCCCGAGCGTCCGTGGCTTGAGATAGCAACCAACCGCGTGTTTGTTTCATCAGCGAACTTAATGATTTCCTCGGCAGCATGCCCAATTCTCACTTTAGACCGGACAGTAGCTCTTGTATTTGCTAGCTTTTCGCTTGCCTTCTCAAGGTACTGCATGGCTTCTGTTTTTAGGCGCTCTAATTCTTGTTCAGGGAACGAGATACAGTTCAAACCACCAACGGTATAAACGTGCTTACCGGGTTCCACCACCTGAAGAAGGGTAACTTCTGATTTGAGCTTGCCAGTAAGTTCTTTGATGTACGGTAATACCGCTTCACCGTTCTTGGAGCCATCCAGAGGCACCAAAATCCTGCTAAATCTTCTGCCCCGGCGTGTTTTCCTGAGGATATTGGCTCGAATGAATAGCACCGGTTTAGTTATCCTCTGAATTACCCTGACTACGGTACCCCCCCATTGACCAGGGCATTATGCCTGAACGCCCGTGGGACACCATAACAACGAGGTTCATGTCATTCTTTTCAGCATAGTCAATAATTTCGGCGGCAGGGTCACCATCCAAGACTACCGGTTTGACTTTCGCTATCGGGATTGCCTCTTCAGTGTGATGACCTTTGATGTGGTCTCTCACCTGCTGAGCCATCTTCTCAAGGTAGACCTGGTACAGGTGGCGATACCCACTCTCCTCAGGCTTACAGACATTTATTAAGTCAACCTCAGAACTGAGAACTCCAGCCAGCTCCTCAGCATAGGGAAGGGCTAATTCGCCCAGCTTCGAGCCGTCTAACGGAACCAGAATCCTCTTAAACATTCTTCCACCCCCCCCTAACTAAGCATATCTTATAGTCAGGTAGAGCCAGCACAGGGCAATTACTAGAATCATGGGCGGGAATGCATACTTGAGAAACCTCCCCCAGCCAATACGGTAGCCTTCTTTCTCAGCAATGGCTGTACCCACTACATTGGCTGAAGCTCCGATTGGAGTAGCATTACCACCAATATCAGTCCCCAGGGCTAAAGTCCAGCTTAAGGCTGGCAGGTTTACGCCGTACAATAGGGAAAGCTGTCTGATTACGGGAACCATGGTAGCCGCAAAGGGGATATTATCTATTATTGCCGAAGCAAAAGCGGAAAGCCACAGGATGACCGGTATCACCACTAAAATATTCCCTCCTGATGTTCTACCAATATACCCGGCTACCATTTTTAGTACCCCGGTTTCTTCCAGTCCCCCCACGCAGATAAACAACCCGACAAAGAAAAGCAGCGTCCGCCAGTCCACCCTCCGGACAATGTGGAGGGCTCTTTTTGTCGCCGTAGTCAGTGCCAAGAAAGCCGCAATAACACCGATTAAAGCTACGGAAAGTCCAGTTTGGGCGTGGGTGACCAGCAAAACCACCACCAGAACGAAGATACCGGTATTCATCCTGAAAAGCATCGGGTCGGTAATAGCCTCAGCGGGCTGAGGATATTGATTAAATGGAGAACCAGGACCACCCTGTTGAAGCAAGGTTTTACGAAAGATAAACCAGAAATAGACCAGGGTCGTTACCATTCCTATCCAGGCAATGGGAGCGGTATTAATGGCAAAATCGGTAAAGGTAAAGCCGAAGGCTGTACCAATGATAATATTGGGTGGGTCACCACACATGGTGGCGCTACCTCCGGTATTAGCCGCAAAAATCTCAGCCACAATTACTGGCACCGGGTCAAACCTGAGGAGACGAGCCAGCTCAATGGTCACCATAGACAGAAACAGTAGCACAGTAATGCTATCAATGAACATGGCGAGAAAGCCAGACAGGAGCATAAATGTGACCAAAATCGGCACCGCTTGATAATGAACCATTCTGGCGACAAAAAGACACAGCCAACGGAAGAAGCCGGCTTCAGCCATGCTCTCGACCATGACCATCATGCCACCGATAAAGATAATGGTCTGCCAGTTCACCCCGTGGGATTCCACCTGCTCATGCCCCGGTAGCCAGAACCTGAATTGCCCGAACTGCCCCAGATTCAAAACGGAAAAAACAGCCTCTGTACTCTTCATCACGCCAATAAAGACGACTATAATGACCAGGGCAGCACCAATAAGGGCAGGGATATAACGATGGATTTTGCCACTCACGATGGCAATAAACATTATGGCGAAGATAGCAATGACAAGAATCTGGCTTAACTCTAACATTTACCTATAAGACCCTTTTTCTTTTTACCTCCAGAGTCAATAGCAATAGCGCTTTCAGAATCAAGTAATAGGCGCATTCGATTACCTGGTTGGGCTACCCTGTCCTGAAGTTGGCTTTGTTACCAGCCATTCTCCAGTGAGCTCCAGTATCGGCAATTTGAATTCGAAGTTCTGACGGCGAAGCGGAATCATATCGACCACGTCAAAACCACACATTTGTAGAATGCGCTCCAGGCTCACACAGCAATTTGGCGCACCGCCGCCCCCGCCACCAGCAAGACATACCCCGATAGCAGGAGTAGCGCCCGCGCGCGGGATAGGGACGGCACCGGGTGGAGGTGGGGGAGAAGCTCCCTGAGAGGGCGGGGCCGGTCTGAAGCTTATCCGGCGCAGCCGTTCAAGGAAAGCTCGCATGCTCTCACTGAGGTCGCCGAAATAGACCGGGGTGGCAAAAACCATTACATCCGCCGCTCTAACTTTGGTTACTACAGAGTCAAAATCATCCTCAATAATACATCGTTGCTCACGCCGGCAAGTCCCCCAGCCGTCCTTGTCACACTGACGGCATCTTTCGATAGCCAGCTCCGTCAGGAAAATAGCCTCTGAATTGCCTCCGGCTTTGGCAACTCCTCGACGTATGGCTTCTATCGCTTGGGCAGTCCGTCCTTTTCTGTCCCTACTTCCAGACAATATCAAGATTTGCATATGACCTCCTTTTATGCAAAACCTGCCGATGGCCAAACTCTGTGAGGTATCAAGTCAGGCTTAGCTTAGAGCGCCCGGCTGACAAAAACTGATTTATTCAGCCAGGCGCAGCAAGATAATATTGACCGTATATTATTGACTATCCCTTAAGACCTTACCGGTGGCTTTATCCTTCCAATATGCCCTCTGCTGCACCGGCCAGTTAAAGGTGATAGCCCCCGGACGGGGACAATCGTTGACGCAACAGCCGCAATACCAGCATTCATCGGGGTGCAGAATGACCGGCGGTTTGCCTTTCTCGGGATTGGGTATATAGACATCCACCTGGCAGACTTCCACACAGTGGTTGCAGCCGTTGCAGATGTCGGGATGGAAGATTACCGGTCTATTCGGAGTAATTATGTTGGGTAAAGCATACGTCTTTTCCTGAGGCATAACAATCTCCTTACTTTCCTTTATAGACTCCGGTGTAGTCCTTATTATGGGCCTCGTAATTGGCTTTCATATCACCCCAGTAGCGTAAAGGCAATTCACCCACCTTGACCTGACCGTTCTCCAGCTTGACGGTAATGAACTTGTTCCATTCCGGCGGGTCCACTTGGGGATAATCGATTCTAAAGAAGTTCAGCATCTGACTGCTTGCCCGGCGTGCCAGAGATGCATTCAGGATAATTTGACCGTATGTCAGCAGGCTCAAGTCTTCAGTGCTGCGCATCAATTTATGCGGGTCAAGGGCATAGAGTCTGGGGACAAATACTTCTTCTATTTCTTTCAGGGAGTCCAGCCCCATCTTAAGCAGTGACTCAGTCTTGTATTCACTGCAGAAGTACTGCATGGTTCGGGCAATTCCGGCGTGCAATTCTTTCCAGTCGATGCCATCGCTACGTTTTACCGGAGCATAGATGCGGGCTTTTTCCAGAGCGACCTGCTCTTTAGATACCTTACCCTCGCCTGTCTGCCGGGAATAGTCAGCAGCTTTCCGTCCAGCGTACCTGCCGGTAGACGCTGCGAAGCTATGGTCACCAGCGGAGAATATTAGCTCTCCGGCGACATAGAGTCCATCCAGGGTAGACTTCAAGTCCCAGTCAACGACGAGTCCCCCATCAGCAGTCCGCCATTGGGGAGGGCTTGTCCCCTCGATGAACTGGTAGCTTTGTAGAAGATGCCTGCTTGGGTCGAAGCCGGCTTTTTCATAGGTGCTGGTAATAATTTTTGTGGTGGATTCTTCTCCCAGCATGAGCTTCCAGGTGACTTTACGCTCAATGTCCGGCATAGCGGGAAAATCTCCGTAGAAGGGCAGGGCATATTCACCGGTCTGCACGCCCTTGACGATCTTTGCCATAACTTCCGGGGTCGGTCTCATCGCCCCGGCATCCTCCCATCCCTGTGTAGGCCAGGGGAGCTTTTTCCCGTTAGCATCAACAAGCGGCACATTCTCGTAGCTGGCATCTCCGGCACCGCCATACCAGGTATGTTTGAAACCGGTACCCAGCGCCAAGATACCCGTCCGCTCCATAAGGGTAAGTTCCGCACCAGCCCTCCACGCCATGGCAACGCCGTCGCCGGTCTGGGTGCGCGAACGGAAGGTATTATAGCCCGCCAGCTCCGTATTCAATAGCCAGAGGCTATGATTCCCTGCTGTGCAAAGCACGGTCGCTTTGGACCTGAAAACCATAAACTCGCCGGTGCGGTTGTTAAAGCCGGTAGCCCCCACCACTCTGGCTCCCTGAATACCTCCCTCCGTTAGCAGGCTGGTAACCATAACACGGTCGTAGATACTAACACCCAGTCTCTTACATTCCTTCTTGAGGGCGGGTTTGAAGGTTGTCCCCCAGACGCGGATGACTACGTTGTTCAGTTTCCCCTCCGGATTACTTTTGAAGGTTCTCGGCTTTTGTGCCCCGGGGACATAGCTGTGTACCCGGGTATAGCGCGGCGATATCATTAATTTGGTCTTCTCATCCCGACCTATGGCGCCGACATATTCATCTTCGGTGTCTCTGATTTTACCGCCCATCTGCTCCATCTCAAGGAGGGTGTCCCAGTCTTCACGACACTGAATCTGGATGCCGATGCCATTAGTGTAAGGAGGTTCAGCCATGTGCTCAGCCCACTCATCCGGGTCCACATTGGACAACGGGTTGGCAGGAACATTGCACCAGTGGTCGCAGCCGGGACCTCCGGCACCGCTCCGTATTACATCCCCCTTTTCTACCAGTGCCACTCTAACTCCCTTCCTGGCAGCGCTGATTGCCGCCCAGCATCCGGCGATGCCACCACCAATGACCAGGACATCAGTCTCAATCTCCTGCTCTCTGTCATAGCGTATCGGGTAGGGCCAGGGGGGTGCCCTGCCGTCCTTTCTTAGGAAATCATGCCATTTAGTCATGTCACTAACCTCCTCCCAGATTCACTCCGGTTCATAATCTGGTTGTATTGATTTTATACTATTTTCAATGCACTAGCAAACAAAAAGAGAATGAGTATGATATAATTGCGCCAGTAGATAGGTCTATATAAAAACCGGAGGAAAAAATAATATGGGTCAATACAGCGATAACCGTAAAGCAGCCAAGCAGCTACGTAGGGAAAGAGAAAAAAGAGTGATGGATGCCATTCAGCTCAAAATACCGGACAGGGTGCCGATTATCTGCGGGATAGGCTACTTCCCCGCCAGATATACCGGCATTCCCTTTTCCGCGGCTTATTATGATTATGATGCCTGGTACGCTGCCTATCAGAAAACCCTGCAGGACTTCCAGCCAGACATGATATACCCGCAGGGATTTACGCCAGGGAAAGCCCTGGAAATCTTGAACCCGAAGCAGATGAGGTGGCCAGGATACGGAGTCGACCCTTACCATGGGCACCAGTCCATTGAGGTCAATAATATGAAAGCCGACGAATTCGACCAGTACATGAATGACCCATCCGACTACATGTTGCGGGTGTTCATGTCCCGCACCAGCGAAAACATGGAAGGCCTTTCCCTGCTGCCCAAGCTGTCTGACCTGGGCTCCGGCCCGATGGGCATACAAATGCTGGCACTGGCTTTTGGTGAACCGAAAGTGGTAAAAACCATCCGGACCCTCGAGAAAGCCGGCCGTGAAATGAGAAAATGGCGCTTCAAGATAGCGAAATTCAATAAACTGCTACTCGATATGGGCTTCCCACAGTACTTTCAGGGTGCGGCTATGCCACCATTCGATGTTGTTTCACATTCTATGCGGGGGATGAGCGGTACCATGCTCGATATGTTCCGCCAGCCTGATAAGCTTATTGAACTTTGTGAATTCATTCTGAAGAAGACCCTTGAAAGACCGATGCCTCAACCAAACGAGAACGGTTACATCAGAATTTTCATGACGAACACGAGGGGTTCGGATGATTTCCTTTCCAAGAAGCAGTTCGATACTTTCTACTGGCCCACGTTTAAAAAGCTTGTCCTGACACTTATTGAACGAGGAGCAACGCCCTGCATCTTTTTCGAGGGCAACTTCACATCAAGACTGGAATATCTGCTCGAGTTTCCCAAAGGGAAAATACTGGCGCGCTTTGATAGGACAGACATTTTCCGAGCTAAGGAAATCCTGAAAGACCATACCTGTATCGAAGGGAATGTCCCCTCTTCACTACTTCAGGTGGGAACAGTTCAGGATATAAAAGACTACTGCAAGAAACTCATTGACGTCGTCGGGAAAGGCGGCGGTTACATCCTTGCGCCCGGGAGCTCCACCGATGAGGTTAAACCGGAAAACCTGAAAGCCATGATTGAATTTACTAAAGAATACGGTGTTTACCGGTAGGTGGCGTTACTTCCAATCGCAAATTTCGGGGTGGCACTTGCTTTCTTCATTGGTTTTAGACCAGCAAGTTCAGAAACTAATTGATTTACCCTTTGGGTGTTTCTCTTGACAAGTTCGCCGAATGGCACTAGACTAAACTAATGTGTAACATGTAAAAAATCACATACAACCAGGGAAAAGGATGCTTTGGATGAAGGGCATCGGAGTTGCTAATTGATATAGCGGCTCTTGATGCCCATTCTGAGTTTGATAGAGGCAGTTTGCCGCCAAGGAGGTGATGCTATCGGGGTAAGATAATTAAAATGGCAAAAGAAGGTGGTTGACAAAGTGAGGACGTGGATAAAAGACCGAGTACTAAGCGTTATGAAAATTCCGTATGGAGGTAGAGGCAGCATGAGAAAGAAGATTATCTGGATGCTGGCGAGCTTCCTGATGGTGATGTCCCTGGTGGTAGCCTCCTGTGCCCCGAAAGAAGTAGAGGAGAAGAAACCGGAGAAAGAGGAAGCAGCAGTAGCAATCCAAAAGGCAGAGGAGGAAGAAGTAGCGGCACCACCAGAAGAGATGGTGAAGGTGACGTTGAGGAAGACCGACGGCACGACCATGGAAAAAATGGTGGAGAGGCCAAAGTATGGCGGGACGATAAGACTGCAGCCACTCTTGTCTGCGATGGGTTTTAACGTTTTTGCGATGAACCATATCTATTGCGGGACCGTGTATCTCACCAATGAGGAATTAATCTGCGGAGACTGGTCAAAGGGTCCAGCGGGCACCGGCGAGAATGACTTTTTCGATGGCTTTGCTGGACAGATAAAGTTTACCAAGGGCTGGCTGTGTGAAAGCTGGGAATTACCCGATGACCAGACCATCATCTTCCACATCCGGAAAGGGGTCCACTGGTGGGATAAGCCGCCGATAAATGGTAGAGAGTTGACTGCTTATGACGTGGCATGGTCACTGAATAAGCATTTCTCATCGCCTTTAAGCTATGTCTACGCCAGTTTTGCTCTTACCGGGATGTCACCAACATCCGTAAAGGCGTTGGATAAGTACACCGTTGAAGTCAAGCTCCCACCGGGAGTGCAGGGAATGTGGCTGGTCTGTGTCGGTGACGAAGCTTATATTTTCCCGGAAAACATTACCGAGTTGGTGGACTTGAATGACTGGAGAAACGCTATTGGCACCTCGCCTTGGATGCTGACGGATTTTGTTAGGTCTGTTTCGGAGACCTACGAAAGAAATCCTAACTACTGGCAGTACGACCCAATATTCCCGGAGAACCGCTTACCTTATCCTGACAAACAGATATGCTTGAATATATCTGACACATCAACAGCGGAGGCGGCATTCCGAACAGGCAAGCTTGACCGTTATTCTGGCTTTACCAGAGAAAGTGCGTACCAGTTATTGAAAGAGAATCCCCACCTGAAGCTGATAAAATGGCAGACATCAGGTGTGGCACTAAGCGGCAACGTTGCTAACCCGGAGTCACCCTGGTCCGACATCAGGGTTCGTCGGGCATTGAACATGGCAGTGAACAAGCAGGAACTGATAGACGAGTATTACGGAGGCGATGCTGTCATGCTGGGTTATCCTATCAAGGCCCACAAAGCATGGTCAGCTATGTATACCCCGCTTGAAGAGATGCCCGAGTCAATCCAGGAACTGTTTAAGTATAACCCGGAGAAGGCGAAGCAGCTTCTGGCTGAGGCAGGCTATCCCAACGGTTTCAAGACCTCAGTAGTGACCAGTGCCGCTAGAGCCGACTTCCTATCGATAATCAAAGGCTACTTCGCTAATGTGGGGGTTGATATGACAATCGAGCCGCTGGAAACAGGGGCATGGTGGGGTGTTTGGATGGGCAGGAAATACAAGGATATGATATACGCTACACTGAAGCCCGAGCACCCGTATATGTTCTATTGTGAGTTGAAGGAGAATTTCTGGGATACCAGTTTCTGGAGTGACCCGCGTGTTGACGAGGCATATACCAAGATTAAGAAGGTTCTGGGGATTGATGATGCCGAAGTTGTCCGGATTATGAAGGAAATAACTCCGGTCATTCTCGAGAGTGCCTGGGGAGTATTTCTACCAACGGGGTATATGTATAACGTGTACTGGCCCTGGTTCAAGGGATGGAATGGCGAATTCGATATCTGCTATAATGCCCAGGGGCGTGACCGTACCTTTGTCTGGATAGACACAGCGCTGAAGAAGTCCATGGGGTACTAAGCCTAGCATCGCAACCGAAAATATGTGAAGTCAGCACCAAGGGTGAACAAGAAATAGTCGAAAGGTAATATAGCCTCAACGATAAAGCTTGGCCTGCCGGAGGTAATCAGAGACGTGATTTGCCTCCGGCAAGTTATTGGAGTGGCTTAAAAAATTCAGTGTGAAAGGGTTATAACAGATGAATAACATGAAGGTGGGTTTTCATTGGTCTGGGAAACATGGGAATAACTATGGCGAGAGCCCTGGTCAGGCATAACATATTCCCCCTCACCGTCTATGACTTAAGGCAAGAGCCGGTTGAAGAGATGAAATCGCTTGGGGCAACAGGCGCCAGCTCATGCCGCGAGGTTGCTGAAGCCAGTGACGTTGTCATCAGCATGGTCTGGGACATACCGCAAACGGACGAGGTGATTTTTGGCAAGGACGGAGTATGGGAAGGCATAAAAGAGGGCGGAATCATAATCATCTCCAGCAGTATCGGGCCTGAATACTGTCGTAAGCTATACGACAGGGCAAAAAAAGAGAAGAAGGTCAGGGTGGTTGATTGTGCGGTAAGCGGGCCACCTCCCACGAGAGATAACAGGCCTTCCTGCCTTATGATTGGCGGTGACGAGGACGTGGTGAAGCAGTGCTGGCATATCTTCGAAGCCATGGGCGACCACCCGCTCCATCTGGGCGGTATAGGTATGGGGCAAGCTCACAAACTGGTAGATAACACGATGGCAAGACTCTTTGGCACTGTTACTCGGCTGTGCTTGATTGAGGGTCTGAACTTTGGGCTTAAGGCTGGACTTGATTTACAGAAGATGATTGACGTGGCAAGCGTTAGTGCCTTCTCCCGTGGTATACAGAGTCTGGGGCTCAAGGGCGGGCTTGATGTGCCGAAGATTATTGAAACAATTAGAGTCCCGTTCCCCCTTCTCGGTGCAGCTCGTGGGCGGGTCAACGAATTGGACTATGCGATGGAAATGGCTGAGGCGGTAGGAGCAAAAACACCTCTGTTCCGTTTCACCGATGGTCTGGATGCAGCATCGACCTATGATGCGTATTATGCTCTTCTGAAGGAGTATATGCCTGATTATACCTCTGCTTGGCGAAGGGTGCCGTCGGGTAAATGAGCCGGACTATAGCGAGGGCGGTCGGGGGAAATGCCTTTGTGCCGTTTCGTTTAAGAATAGATAAAATGATGGAGGTAGTCAGATGAAACTAAAAGACAAAGTTGCTATCGTGGTTGGGGGTGCCAGTGGTATCGGAAGAGCCTCAGCAACACTCCTTGCTCAGGAAGGTGCCAAGGTGATGATAGCTGACGTGCTCATAGAAAATGCTAACAAGGTCGCCGATAACATTAAGGCAAAGGGTGGCGAAGCATCAACCGTGAAAGTAGACTTTAGAAAAGAGGAAGACTGTAATGAGATGGTCAGGGTTACCCTGGAGAAGTACGGTAAAATAGATATACTGGTCAATACGGCCGGGGGGATAGTGGGGACGTTACTGCCGACAAACCTTACCGGTAACCTCCCGGTAAGGGGAGCGCCAGTCGCTGAACAGACGAAGGAGCTGTGGGACTGGATGATTGATATGAATCTGAATGGACCCCGTAACTGTGTACGGGCGGTGATTAACCACATGATAGAAAGGCGCAGTGGTAAAATCGTACTATTCTCTTCGGTCGCTGCACTGGATGGTCTACCCAACAATTCTGACTACTCTGCCGCCAAAGCGGGCATAATCGCCTTTACTAAAGCGCTGGCCAGAGAGGTGGCGCCCTATGGGATACAGGCCAACTGTGTTACGCCGAGCGCCACCTGGAGCGAAGGCAGGCAGGCGGCGATGGAAAGGAGCCGACAGGAGGGACGGGAGATTAAGGTTGATACGAGCGGACTGGCTATGCCCGAAGAGCTCGCCGAAGCGGTGCTATTTTTGGTCTCTTCGGGCTCTGACCATATGAGCGGTCAGAACATCATATTCGGCGTGCCTATGCCATTTGGTCGCTAAACAATTTTAAGTAACCTAAAACAATTGGCTTGACATTGGAAGACAGGTCTGTTTGTTTATACCATTAGATGCGATTAGAAAAGAACAACCCAATCACTAAAATCAAATGTAAGGAAGATGATGGCAAATTTTGAAAAACTGATATCTCCCAACTATAATGAGATTGCGAAATATGAAGCCGCTGGCACGAGGTAGTAGCAAATTAGTAGCAATTATCTCAATTTTGGGGAAAGGACAAAATCAATAATTTACCTTTAATTTAACAATTTAAGTATGGGGAGAGGTGACCGAGTGGTTCATGGTGCCGCTCTCGAAAAGCGGTCTCGGTATTTTCCGAGCGTGGGTTCGAATCCCACCCTCTCCGCCAGGTCAAGATTCTTGACCTTACAACTTGTCCTATCCGGAGTATGGAGAGGTGCTGGAGTGGTCTAACAGGCACGCCTGGAGAGCGTGTGTAGCCCTAAAGGCTACCGTGGGTTCGAATCCCACCCTCTCCGCCAGAATATTGCTGGGGTAGCCCTATCCCCTTTATCCCCTTCCCCCTAACAAAGGGAAGGGGAATTATTATTTTAAGAGGGGCAGCGCCCCTCAACGACACCCTGATTAAAGAGGCCTTATCCCATCAAACGCAAAAGGGAAGGTTTAAAGAAGGCAAAGTCTTCTCTTCCAAAGCCTCCCTTCTCTTGGACGGGAGTTTAAGAGGGCTTACGCCCTCTTTTCTATATCTTCTCCCTTTCCCCTTTTCAAGGGGAAAGGGGATTAAGGGGGATAGGGTTAATAAATTCTGATTGTCTTCAGAGTGCCTCTATGCTAGAATGGCATTAACTTGGAAGTGCGTAGGGAAGAGCTTAAATACTGGGTCGGCTTCAGTCTGATACCAGGCATCGGACGGGTGAAATTCAGGCAGCTTGAAAGCTACTTTACTAGCCTGGAAAATGCCTGGAAGGCTAAACCGTCTGAGTTACAGCAGTCAGGGCTGGATGAGGGAGCGATACGCGCTATTACCTCCTGGCGTCCCAAAGTTTCTCTGGAAGCCGAGATGGAAAAACTCGACCGCTATGGGGTGAAAGTGCTTACCTGCCACGACCCGGGCTATCCAGCCAGACTCAAAGAAATCTACGACTACCCGCCGCTACTTTACCTCAGGGGCTCCCTAATTCCTGAAGACGAGTGGTGCCTGGCAGTGGTGGGGACTCGCCGGGCTACCGTCTACGGGAGGCAGGTAACTGAGGAAATCGTGGCTGACCTGGCCCGGAGTAAAATCACCATAGTCAGTGGTCTGGCGAAAGGGATTGACTCAGTAGCCCATCACAGTGCCTTAGAAGCTGGCGGCAGGAGCATCGCCGTTTTTGCCTGCGGGCTTGATATTGCTTATCCCAGTGAGAATGCCGAACTCGCCCGCCGCATCATGCAGCAGGGAGCCCTGATAAGCGAATACCCCCTAGGCACCAGACCCAGAGCGGATAATTTCCCCCGGCGCAATCGTATCATGAGTGGGCTCAGCCTCGGAGTCTTAGTTGTTGAGGCCGGAGAGACCAGTGGAGCCATAATTACCGCGCATCTGGCAGTGGAACAGAATAGAGAGGTGTTTGCCATTCCAGGCAGCGTTCTCTCGCCAGCCAGCCGAGGTACCAACCGCCTTATCCAGGAAGGTGCAAAGCTGGTCCGTGACTACACCGATATTCTGGAGGAATTAAACCTTACCGCCGTAGCCCAGCAGATAGAAATGAAAGAGATTATACCCCCAACTGACACCGAGTCCTTACTGCTGAAACAACTGAGCGCCCAGCCTACCCACATTGATGAGGTCTGCCGCTCCAGCGGCTTACCCATATCAACGGTCTCAAGTACTCTGGCGATGATGGAGCTTAAAGGCCTGGTCAAGCAGGTGGGTGCCATGAATTACGCTCTGGCCAGAGAAGTGAGAGAGGAATACAGGGTGAAAGTGGACTAAAATCATGAAGAAAAACCTCGTTATCGTTGAATCACCAGCCAAAGCCAGAACGCTAAGCCGGATTCTGGGCGAAGAGTACAATCTTAAAGCCTCCCTGGGCCATGTGCGAGACCTGCCCAAGAGTAAACTGGGAGTGGATACGGAAAATGGTTTCACGCCTACCTATGTCGTCCCCAGGGAGAAGAGCAAGATTGTCCGGGAGCTCAGAGAAGCAGCCAAGGAAGCATCTACCGTATATCTTGCTACCGACCCAGACCGCGAGGGGGAAGCCATCTCCTGGCATCTGGTCAAGGTGATGAAATCAAACAGGGTACCCTACCGCCGTGTTGTCTTCCACGAGATAACCGAAGAAGCCATTAAGACTGCCTTCAAACACCCCCGCTCAATAGATATGCAGCTGGTAAATGCCCAGCAGGCAAGGCGCATTCTGGACAGACTGGTCGGCTACAAGCTCAGCCCACTGCTCTGGAAGAAGGTAAGAAAAGGTCTATCAGCCGGCAGAGTCCAGTCGGTGGCTCTGAGGATTATCGTCGACCGTGAGCGGGAGATTGAGAAATTCGTCCCGGTGGAATACTGGACCATTGAGGCTGAGCTAACCAGGAAAGCCGACGAAGCTGCCTTCCGTGCTATGCTGGTCGGACTGGCGAACGGTGATAAACTGGATATTCATAACCAGCAAGAAGCTACCGAGATTACAAGTGCACTGGAACAGGCTGACTATGAGGTTGCCAAGGTTACCACCAAAAAGGTTACCCGCCAGCCGGCACCACCATTTATCACCAGCACCCTGCAGCAGGAAGCCTGGCGGCGGCTCCGTTTCGGCGCTGCGCAGACAATGGCGATTGCCCAGCAGCTCTACGAAGGACTGCCCATAGGCAGTACCGGAAGCGTGGGGCTTATTACCTATATGCGTACCGATTCCACCCGGGTGGCTCGCTCAGCCATAGCTGAAGCCAGAGAATATATTAAGACCAGCTACGGTGCTGAATATCTTCCCCCCCACGCCCGCTCCTTCGCCAGAGTTGTCAAGGGAGCCCAGGAGGCACACGAAGCCATACGCCCCACCAGAATACAACGGGAACCGTCCCAGATTAAGCAATACCTCAGTCCCGACCAGTTCCAGCTTTATGAGCTTATCTGGAAACGAATGGTCGCCAGCCAGATGGCGGCCGCCATTTATGATAACACCACGGTTGATATCGAAGCCCGATGCCGGCACTCTAAAACCGGCTATCTTTTCAGAACGTCCAGTTCAGTCAACCGGTTCCCCGGCTTTATCATTCTCTATACTGAGGGAAAAGACCAGCCCGAAGAAGCAAAACTTTCCCTCCTCCCTCAACTGGAAGAAGGCGAGGAACTGAGGTTACTGGGGCTCTTCCCTGAGCAGCGTTTTACTGAGCCCCCTCCCCGTTTCACCGAAGCCACGCTTATTAAAACCCTGGAGCAATATGGCATCGGGCGCCCCAGCACCTATGCGCCAATCATCTCTACGATTCAGGAGCGTGAGTATGTCGCCAAAATCAATGGTGGCTTCCAGCCTACGGAGCTGGGCTTTTTAGTCAATGATTTGGTCTGCCAGTATTTCCCTGACATCGTTGATATCCGGTTCACCGCGCGTATGGAAGATGAACTGGACGAAATTGCTGAGGACAAGAGAGAATGGGTGAGCGTTATCCAGAACTTTTATACGCCCTTTGAGAAAAACCTGGCCAGAGCCACCCAGCTTATTGAGAGGGTGAAGCTACCCGACCAGTTAACCGAGGAAACTTGCCCCGATTGTGGCAAGCCACTGGTGGTCAAGACCGGGCGCTTCGGTAAGTTTCTCGCCTGTAGCGGCTACCCCGAGTGCAAATACACCAGGTCCTATCAGATAAAGACTGGCGTCAAGTGTCCCGAGTGCGGCAGTGAGTTGATTGAGAGAATAAGCAAAAAGAAGCGCACATTCTACGGTTGCAGTAACTACCCCGATTGTAACTTTGCCACCAGCTTCAAGCCCCTCCCTCAACCCTGCCCCAAATGCGGCGGACTGATGACCCTCTATAGACAAAAATGGGGCAGATGTATTAAATGCGGGCAGAGAGAAAAACTTCAACAGGACTAGCTTATGCAAAACCTTTTTGCTAGATACATAAACTATCTTGAGGCGGAGAAGAATGCTTCGCCCTATACGGTGCGTAATTACAAGAGCGACCTGCTTGGCTCAAAAAACATCAAGGGGTTCTTTGCCTTCCTTAGCGAAAGGGGCGTCAAATCACTGGATAAAGCAGACCGGCATATCGTGCGCGATTACCTGTCATATCTGGTGGAGCAGGGCCTGGTCAAGGCAAGCATCGCCCGCAGGCTATCGGCGATTCGCTCTTTCTACCGCTATCTGGTAAGGGAAGAGTTAATACCAGTCAGTCCGGTGGCTAATACTTCGTCCCCCAAGCTGGACAGGCGCTTGCCCGAATTCCTGACCACGCAGGAGATAACGCGCCTTCTGGAAGCCCCCGACCCAAGCACGCCACAGGGGCAGCGCGACCGTGCCTTCATGGAGTTGCTCTATGCCTCCGGTCTCAGGGTAAGCGAACTGGTAAGCCTGAACCTGGAGCAGGTTAATCTTAATACCCTTGAGATTAGGGTCCTGGGGAAGGGCTCCAAGGAGCGGATGGTACTCATGGGTGAGCCAGCCGCCAGAGCTCTGATGACTTACCTCAACGAAGGCAGACTCAAGCTGTTGGGCAATAAAAAAACCAACGCCGTGTTTCTCAACCGTTACGGGGGACGTCTGACCGAGCGGACTGTCCAGAGCCTGCTTCAGGAATATGCCGGTATCGCCGGTATCGAGAAAAAGGTTCATCCCCATATGCTGAGGCATACCTTCGCCACCCACCTTCTTGACGGCGGGGCTGATTTACGGGTAGTCCAGGAACTTCTGGGACATGCCAGTCTTTCCACTACTCAGGTCTATACTCACGTCAGCAAGAGCCAGGCGAAAAAGGTGTACCTCTCCGCCCACCCCATGGCTAAAGAGGGAAAAGAACCAGCTTAGTGAGTAAGAAAACCTCATTCCCTCTGTTTTCTCTCCTAGGATGGAGAAAGGGAAGGGAATTAAAATGGGGGCTAGAGCCCTTCTTGGACACCCCAAAATCGAGGAGAGTATAATTAAGAAAGGGGGCAAAGCCCTCCTCTTGAGCGTTTTTCCTTCCTCTAACAAGGGAAGGGATAGGTTAAAATAAGAGAATAATGAGCCCAAATATAGCTAATAGATTGAAAAGACTTAGGCAGAGTTTGCTCGAAAAAGAGCTGGATGGTATTTTTATCTCGCAACCGGAGAACCGGTACTACCTGTCCGGCTTTGATGGTTCGGCGGGTTACCTGTTAATCACCGCCGAGAACGCCGTCCTAGCCACTGACTTCCGCTACATAGAGCAGGTCAAGACACAAGCCCCTGACTACCAGCTCTTTCAGATTAGCGGTAATGTGCCGGAGTGGTTCCTACGGCTGGTAGCCGAGCTGGACTTAAAAAGGTTGGGCTTCGAGGCTCAAGACATTACTTTCAGTGTGTATCGCCAGTTAACTGAAGCAGTGAGTAAAAATAAATCCCCGCTCCAGCTCGTCCCGGTAGACGGACTGATAGAGTCGCTGCGGGCAGTAAAAGAGCCTGAAGAAATCGAGCTTATTGCCAGAGCGGTGGAGATAACCGATAGGGCTTTTGACCACATTGAAGACTTAATTCGAACTGGCATGACCGAAATGGAGGTAGCCTGGGAACTGGAGAAATTCCAGCGTGAGCAGGGTAGCCAGACCCTGCCCTTCGAGATTATTGTTGCTTCGGGCCCAAATTCCGCCCTGCCCCACGCCAAGCCCTCAGCGCGTAAACTCAAAGCCGGGGAGCCCGTAGTAATTGATATGGGTGCCAGGGTTGGAGGCTATTGTAGCGATTTTACCCGCACCATCTGCCTGGGCGAGCCCGATGCAACCTTCAGGAAGGTTTATGATACCGTCCTCGGTGCCCAGCTGACTGCCATAGCCCTAATCAAGGAGGGGATGAATGGGGAAGAGGCTGATAGCTTTGCCCGGACGGTTATTCAAGAGGCAGGCTATGCTGAAGCCTTCGGTCACTCTCTGGGTCATGGTGTCGGGCTGGCTGAACACGAACAGCCTCGCCTTGGCCCTAACTCCAAGGATATACTTACCTCAGGTATGGTGTTCTCTATCGAGCCGGGCATTTACCTCCCCGGCTGGGGAGGAGTGAGGATTGAGGATTTAGTAGTTATAGAAAACGGGGGAATCAGAGTGCTCTCAAAGAAGAAATAGGGAAATCGGGGGTCTACTGAATTGCTGAAGGCTGATTTTCACATTCACACTTCGTACTCAATAGACTGCAATACGCCTCTGGAGAAGATAATCAACCGCTGCTTGGAGACTAACATCAACTGTATCGCCATATCTGACCATGGTACCGTTGAAGGTGCCCTGAAAATGCAGAGCGTGGCTCCCTTTAAAGTAATTGTGGCTGAGGAAATTCTAACCCCTGATGGTGAGGTAATGGGGATGTTTCTCAAAGAGGGGATACCCAGCGGTATCTCTATTGAGGAGGCGATATCGCGTATCAAGGCTCAAGATGCCCTGGTATGTCTACCCCACCCCTTTGACCCATTCAGAGGACTCGGGCTGGATAACCACAAGATAGAAGAGCTAGCCGGACAAGTTGACATTATCGAGGTGTTCAACGCCAGAAGTCCCCTGTCTGGACCGGCAACTAGAGCCAGGAATTTTGCCACGAAATATGACCTGCCTGGAATCGTCGGTAGCGATGCTCATACTCCTAACGAAATAGGTTACACCTTTATCGAGATGCCCGAGTTCGACGCCAAGGACGACTTTTGCGAGGCTTTGAGAAAGGGCAAGATTTTCACGCGTAAGTCCAGTTTCCTTGTCCATTTTCACAGTGCCTGGGCAAAGCTCAGGAATTTGCCCTGAAGGATGGTATTCATGCTCAGAATCGGCTGGTTCTCTACCGGTAGAGATAGGGCAGCCAGAGACCTCTTAACTGCAGTGAAGGACAGCATCACGCAGGGTGAGGTGAAAGGTGAGATAACCTTTGTTTTCTGCAATCGTGAACGCGGTGAGTCAAAACAGAGTGACCTGTTCCTCGACCTTGTCGAGGCTTACAATGTCCCTTTAGTCTGTTTTTCCTACCAGAAGTACATGAAGATGCGGGGTGAACGAAATCCCGAACCTTACAAGCCAATGCCGCAATGGCGCCTCGACTATGACCGCGAGATTATGAGCCGGTTAAAGGGTTTCACCCCTGACCTGTGTGTCCTCGCTGGCTATATGTTGATTACGGGTCACGAGCTTTGCCAGAGATATGATATGCTCAACCTCCACCCCGCCGCTCCCGGTGGGCCTACGGGCACCTGGCAGGAAGTTATCTGGAAACTGATTGATCTCAGAGCCAGACAGACAGGAGTGATGATGCACCTGGTAACCCCTGAACTGGACAAGGGACCAACGGTAGCCTACTGTACCTTCTCCATCAGGGGTGAGCCGTTTGATAGACACTGGCAAGAGGTTGAAAATCTGCCCGCAGACAGCCAGAAAAGCCAAACAGCAAGAGATTCGTTATTCCGGCTTATCCGTAAACACGGGCTGGCGAGAGAATTTCCCCTGATAATTGCCACCCTCAGGGCTTTCAGTGAGGGTAAAATCAGGATAAATAGAGAGAAACAGGTCATTGATGCTGAAAACAAACCCATAAACGGGTACAATCTAACTAGTGAAATAGATAGGCAGGTAAAAGAGCTGCTCGAAAGACTTGAGAATAGAACAGCAGCGACTTAATAGGGGAAGATTGAAGGAGGCTTCATCCCTTCAAAACATCATCCTCCCTCCTTTGAAGGAGAGGGAGACTAAGGGGTTCCCAGAAAAATGTAAGATTTTTCTGGGTGCATTAAGGGGGTGAGGTAAATAAACAACTATATCTGCTTTGACCTTGAAGGACCGCTATCGCCCCAGGATAACGCCTATGAATTGATGAAACTGTTCCCCGATGGAGGCAAGGTTTTTGAGGTTATCAGCCGCTACGATGATCTGCTGACGCTGGAAGGAAGAGAGGACTATGAGCCCGGCGATACCCTAGCCCTGATTGTGCCCTTCCTCGTCCTCCACGATATTAAGGAGGAAGATATTATTGCCTTAGCCATTGCCGCCAAGCTGACCGACGGTGCCGCTGACCTGGTTTATCGACTTCAGGCTGATGGCTGGAAGATATTCTGCATTAGCACCAGCTACCAGCAATATGCCCTTCGCATCGCCCAGAAGCTGAGTATCTATGCCCATAATGTCGCCTGTACAGCCTTCCCTCTAAATCAATTCCGCCAGACATTAGACAGAGAAGGCGCCGACCTGCTACAGCAAACTGAAAAAGACATACTTGCTCTGCACCCGCCCACCGATGATGAACGAATCAAGCAGATGCTTGACCGCTTCTACTGGGAGAGACTGCCCACTACCGAGATAGGCACCGCAATAAGAGAGGTAAAGCCCGTTGGTGGACGGCGCAAGGTAACCGCCCTGAACAGATTTGCTCAGACTCAAAATCAGCCCCTGTCCCAATGGGTGGTAGTGGGAGACAGCATTACCGATTTCAGAATGCTCCAGGCGGTAGAGGAAGCCGGAGGACTGGCTATCGCCTTCAATGCCAACGAATATGCCCTGCCCTACTCGACGATGAGCCTGGCTTCCACTTCCATTGCTGACCTGAGGGAAATACTACTAGCCTGGCGGAAAAGCCAGCGCAAAGGGGTGGAGGGCGTAGTAAAAGCAAAGGAAAAAGCCGGAGGCAAGGGAGATAGAGGCTATTTCCACTGGCTAGCCGGCAGAAAAGACCTAGACGAGATTATCGCCATTCACAAAAGAATCAGACGCCTAGTGAGAGAAGAAGCTGGGAAGTTGGGATAGAGGAGTCGGGATTTACATGACTGATGTTCAAGTGGTCGGGCTGGGGGCACTAAATATGGACTACATCTATCAGGTAGAGTCCATTCTAGGAGATGAAGAGACCGCAGACCCCTATAAATACCGAGAAGCAGAACAGAAACCTTTAGGTAAGTTCCCCGGCGGTTCGGCAGCCAACACCATCTATGGTTTAGCCAGGCTTGGCATAAAAACCGGCTTTGTCGGCGTTATCGGTGATGACGAGGATGGCGGGCTCTTGCTCAAAGATTTTAGGAAAGTAGGCGTGGATACCAGTCAAATCAGCATGAAGCCAAGGGCAAAAACAGGTTTAGCCCGATGTCTCGTTGACAAGCTTAATTTCCGCTCTATCCAGGTTACACCTGGGGCAAACAGCCTGCTGACAATAGATGATATAGATTTGGATTATATAAACCAGGCAGAAATACTCCATATTTCTTCCTTCGTTGATAGTGCTCAGCTGGAGGTCCTGCTGGAACTGGTGAATAAATTAGATTCATCTGTCAAAGTCAGCTTCTCTCCCGGAGAACTCTACGCAGTAAGGGGGCTAGGACCTCTTGCTCCCATACTGGCCCGCACTCATGTCCTGTTTGCTAATAAAAAGGAGGTAGAGCAACTAACCGGTAGGGATTTTAAAAAGGGTGCTGAAGTCTGCCTCCAGTACGGATGTCACATTGTTGCCGTTACCTTGGGCAGAGGAGCTAAACTGGAAACTATGATGGCTACCAGCTACGTTAGAGATGCCAGTAATGAATATATCATTGAGCCCGGTGATAACAGAGTAATGGCTATCCTGGATACTACTGGCGCAGGAGATGCCTTCGCCGCCGGTTTTCTCTATGGTCTAGTCAACGAAAAGCCACTTAATGAATGTGGGCGTCTCGGCGATATTGTCGCCCGGTTCTCGATTACCAAAACAGGCGCAAGGCAGGGGCTGCCTACCCTTAAGGAATTGTCCCGGCGCTACCGAGAGATATACCAAAAAAAGTTATAGCCCCGTAATGACTGCCCCGATTGCCTTCATTTCGCTATACGGTTCACTTATTCAGGTGATATAATTAAAATGGTCTCATGAAGAGAGAGTTTGAAATCCTGAACCACACAGCGGATGTTGGCATTATCGCCCATGGCAGTAATTTGAATGAGGCGTTTGCCAATGCGGCTAAAGGTATGTTCAGCCTGATAACTGAGCTTGATGATGTAGAAGAGAGCGAGTATCGAGACACCGAGCTGACTGCCCCTGACCAGGAAAGCCTGCTGGTGGAATGGTTAAACGAGCTTATTTACCTGTTTGATGTGGAGAATATGCTCTTTAAGAGGTTTGATATTACCCAGTTGAGCAACACCCATCTCAAGGCTAGAAGCTACGGGCATAAAGTGGATAGCTCCAAGCATAAATTGAAAATGGGCATCAAGGCAGTTACCTACCACATGCTGAAGATTGAAAAGAGTGATGGCTGCAGGGTTCAGGTACTGTTTGACATTTAGTGGAGGGGGAAAATGACAGCACAGTGGCGCGGAATTTTAAAGAAGATAGATAATTACCGTTGGGAGATTCCCACCGGCTACAAGGCAGGCATGAGTGTGCCCGGTCTTATCTTTGCCAGCGAAGATATGCTCGGCAAAATCTGGGAGGACCAGGCTTTTGAACAGGTAGCCAATGTAGCTTTTCTACCCGGCATTGTGGGTTATTCACTGGCTATGCCTGATATTCATTATGGGTATGGCTTCGCCATAGGTGGGGTTGCCGGTACCAGGTTAGAGAATGGAGTGGTGTCGCCCGGAGGCGTTGGCTTTGATATTAACTGTGGTGTCCGACTCCTGCGGACAAACCTCACCGAAGAAGAGGTAAGACCCAAGATTAAACAATTAGTTGCCGAACTCTATAGCGCTATTCCCTCGGGCGTGGGTTCTACCGGTAAGCTAAGGGTGACTGAGAAAGAGCTGGATGAGGTCATGGTTAAGGGTAGCCGTTGGGCGGTAGAAAAGGGCTTTGGCGACGCCGAGGATATCATAGTTACGGAAGAGTCGGGCTGTATGAAAGGGGCTGACCCTGATAAGGTGAGCAAAAAAGCTAAACAGCGTGGTATCCCCCAACTGGGGACACTGGGTTCAGGCAATCACTTTCTGGAGATAGCGGTGGTTAAGGAAATCTACAACCGTGACGCCGCTAGAGTAATGGGTATCAATGAAGTTGGGCAGGTGCTGGTCTGGGTCCACACTGGTTCCCGAGGCTTCGGACATCAGGTCTGCACTGATTATCTAGCTTTGCTGGGTCAAGCAGTGAAGAAGTATGGCATAAGTCTACCTGACCGCCAGCTGGCCTGTGCTCCCGTCCAATCAACAGAAGGAAAGGACTATCTGGCGGCTATGGCTGGTGCGGCCAACTACGCCTGGACTAACCGCCAGTGCATCACTCACTGGACGAGAGAAGCCTTTATGAAGGTCCTGGGTAAGAGTCGGAAAGAACTGGGGCTGGAACAGATTTATGATGTAGCTCATAATATCGCCAAGATAGAACAGCACACAGTCAACGGTAAGAAATCTACCCTTTGTATTCACCGCAAGGGAGCCACCAGAGCTTTCCCCGCCAACCATCCTGATATCCCCCCGATTTACCGGGATATTGGTCAACCGGTCCTGATTCCCGGTGACATGGGGCGCTGTTCCTATGTCGCCCTGGGCACCGAAACAGCCATGAAAGAAACCTTCGGTTCTACCTGCCATGGTGCCGGCAGGGTGCAGAGTCGCTCCGCCGCTAAGCGCAGCCTGAGAGGTGCCGACGTTGTCCAGGCACTGGCTGACAGGGGGATTACAGTCAAAGCAAGCAGTATGGGTTCACTGGCTGAGGAAGCCTCAGAAGCCTATAAGGATGTGTCTAGTGTAGTTGATGTGACCCATAAGGCAGGCATCTCCCTGAAGGTGATAAAATCTGTTCCTATCGGCGTAATCAAAGGATAAGAAAGATGTATTTCAAAAATACCATTGATGCCATCGGTCATACTTCACTGGTTGAACTGACTCGAATGAGTCCAAACAAAAAGGTAAAAATCCTAGCCAAGCTGGAAGGACAAAACCTGGGGGGGAGCGCCAGCATTAAGGACCGAATCGCCAAGTATATGATAGAGCGGGCGGAGCAGAGTGGGGCACTGACCAAGGAGAAAATCATTATTGAAGCTACCAGCGGCAATACCGGGATAGCTTTAGCGTGGCTGGGGTATCACAAGGGCTACAGAGTCACCATTGTTATGCCGGACAATGTGAGCCAGGAAAGACAGCAACTTCTGAAAATCTATCAAGCGGAGCTTATCCTCACCCCGGGGGCTAAGGGGGTGAAGGGGGCAATGGACGCTGCCAGGGAACTGGCGGCTAAAGATAAACGGTACTTTATGCCCGACCAGTTTTCTAATCCGGCTAACCCACTGGCTCACTACGAGACTACCGGTGCCGAGATAATCAGGGACTTTCCATATGAACGGATTGATGCGCTGGTTGTCGGCATCGGCACTGGCGGCACTTTAGTTGGCGTCACCCGACGGCTAAAAGAGATTTACCCCAATATCAAGGTATTTGGCGTTGAGCCTCCCTCTGGTGATAACATCCAGGGCTTGAGGTGTCTCGAGGAATATATTCCACCCATTCTGGATTTGAGCCTCATTACGGAAAGGACCGTCGTTACCAGTCAACAGGCAGCGGAGGCTACCAGGCAGTTGCTGAAGAAAGAGGCAATTTTTGCTGGCTTATCTTCAGGGGCTGTAGTGCACCAAGCAATCAGGGTGGCTCAAGAGATGGACCAGGGTAACATCGTGGCGGTGCTGGCTGACGGGGGGTGGAAATACCTGAGTATGAACCTTTGGACCGAGACGAGGAAAAACCCTGGTTAGTAACTATATAAGGCAATTGTACTGAAAGGAGATAGAAAATGGGTATGCAGGACTGGACTCTGATTCATCTGGGGCTGTCTGTCAGAAACATGGACAAGGCAGTTGAATACTTCAAATCACTCGGTGGCGAGACAGATGACTCACCCGGGTTTGTGCTGGACAGTGCAAGATTTAAGGACTTTAAGACTTACGGTAAAACTGATGCTCCGCCGTGGAAAATCAAGATAAAGATGCTTCGGTTAGGCCCGTTAACTCTGGAGCTGACCGAGCCCATCGAGGGTGGTAACTGGAATGAGATATTCTTGAACGAGCACGGCGAGGGACCCAACCATGTCGCTTTCATGGTCGATAACCTTGAGAAAGAAGTTGCGGAAATGGAAGCAAAAGGTGTCCCGGTCATGTACCATGCCAGAGGTGAATATTCATATCTCGATGCCCGCAAGGTAGGCGGTCTGGTTATCGAACTGTTTCAGAAGCGAGAAATGCCGCCCGGGGGAATGCCACGAAGGCCATAGAACAGCAGACCTGAACTCCATCTGAAACCGCCATAAGGTTGAGGTTGATAAACATAATAAACAGTAGTAAAATTCATTTATAAAGATAGTGAGTTCGAGTTGGGGGAAGGAGGCAGATATGGAAGCGGGAACATGGAGAGTGAAAACGGGGCTTGCTCAGATGCTCAAGGGTGGAGTGATTATGGATGTCGTCACTCCTGAGCAGGCAAAGATTGCCGAGGCGGCTGGTGCCTGCGCGGTGATGGCTCTGGAGAGGGTGCCGGCTGATATCCGGCGTGCGGGTGGGGTAGCTCGTATGGCTGACCCGGCAATCATTGAAGCTATTATGAAAGCCGTCTCCATCCCGGTAATGGCAAAGTGCCGTATCGGTCACTTTGTGGAAGCTCAGGTACTACAGGCCCTCGGCGTGGACTACATAGACGAATCTGAAGTGCTTACCCCGGCCGATGAAAGCCATCATATCTGGAAGCACGATTTTAAGGTACCCTTTGTCTGTGGTTGCCGTGACCTGGGTGAAGCCCTGCGCCGCATTGGCGAAGGAGCAGCCATGATTAGAACTAAAGGTGAAGCTGGCACGGGTAATATTGTCGAAGCCGTCAGACATATGCGCGCCGTAATGGATGGCATCCGCAGACTGGTGGGTACCCCCCAGGACGAACTGATGGCAATAGCTAAGGAAATGGGAGCCCCCTTTGAACTGGTAGAGGAGATACACAAGACAGGCAAACTACCGGTGGTGAATTTTGCTGCCGGCGGAGTAGCCACCCCCGCTGACGCCGCCCTGATGATGCAACTGGGTGCTGACGGTGTCTTTGTCGGCTCAGGTATCTTTAAATCCAGCAATCCTGAAGCTAGGGCCCAAGCTATCGTCAAAGCCACCACCCACTATATGGATGCCGAAATCATTGCTGAAGTCTCCAAGAACCTCGGTGAGGCGATGCCTGGATTGGATATAAGGCAAATCAAGACCGAGGAACTGCTAGCCCCCAGAGGATGGTAGTATGAGGATAGGTGTCCTTGCTTCGCAGGGAGCCTTTGTTGAACACCTAGCCGTCTTACACCAACTGGAAGTGGAGGCCTTACCCGTCCGCCTGCCTCGAGAACTCAATGGCTTGGACGGGCTAATCATTCCCGGCGGAGAAAGCACCTCGATCAGCAAGCTGATGCGGGATTACCATCTGGTAGACGAGGTCAAAAATCTGGCTGGAAAAGGCTTCCCCATATTCGGAACCTGTGCCGGTATGATACTGCTGGCTAACGAAGTACCAGGCTCCAATGTGGAACCACTGGGACTGATGAAAATAAGGGTCAGGCGGAACGCCTTTGGTCGGCAGAGAGAAAGCTTTGAGACTGAACTCTCCATACCGGTGCTGGGAGAAAAGCCCTTCCCCGGTGTTTTTATCCGAGCACCCATAATTGAACAATCAAACAGTGATGTAGAGATACTGGCTAAGCTGGAGAATGGTACCAGTGTCGCCGCCCGACAGGGGAAGTTGCTGGCTTCGGCATTTCACCCCGAATTAACTGACGACCTGCGGTTTCACCGGTACTTTCTCGATATTGTTCGTGGGGAACGGTGAGTTAGAATGAAACGAAGTGACTTAGCCCGAAAGATATACGGTGTTTCTCATCTAGTGGGTAGTTTCAAATTGCGCTCGGGGCAAATATCCAACGAATATTTTGATAAATATCTGTTTGAGTCCGACCCCGTGCTGCTCACCGAGATTGCCCGACACCTAGCCAAGTTGGTGCCACAGGGGACGGAGGTACTGGCCGGTCTCGAAATGGGTGGCATACCGATCGCGACAACCCTATCAATCAAAACCGGTATTCCAGCCGTGTTCGTCAGGAAGAAAGCCAAAGAATACGGCACCGGTAAAGTCGCCGAAGGAATAAGCGTAAAGGACAAAAAGGTCTGTATAATCGAAGATATTGTGACCACCGGGGGGCAGATAATTTTGAGCGCTAACGACCTGAAAAAGCTCGGAGCACAAATCAAATATGTGCTATGCGTTATTGAACGCGATGCGAAAAGCCGGGATAATCTTAAAAAAGAGGGTTTAGAGCTAATTCCATTGTTCACTATGGAGGAGCTTAAGACGAGCTAGGTACGCTCAACAGCCGAGGCAGGAGGAAAGAGGCTATTGCGAAAGGTAATAACCGACGATTTAGATGCCCTGCTCAACATTTTTCCGCCGCATATTAAACAGCCGCTATGTCAACAAGAGGATATCCACGAACTGCTTGAGGTCGTCCTTGACCTGGGTCGTCCACCTGAAGCCCGCTTTCCCCAGCGAGAGGTTGTTCTCGACCCCAGGGAAGTCAGCGGGGAGGACATCGAGTATGTGGTCTCACGTGTGGGCAGTTTTGGCGATGACAACCGGGCTGGCATAGAACGGACCTTACACCGCATCTCCGCTATCCGCAACCGGCAGGGTCGTATTGTCGGACTCACCTGCCGCGTGGGCAGAGCCGTCTTTGGCACCATAAAAATGATAGAAGACCTGATTAAGTCAGGGAAGAGCGTCATGCTGTTGGGTCGCCCGGGAGTGGGCAAGACTACCATGCTCCGTGAGGTGGCACGGGTATTAGCTGATGACTTTAACAAGCGGGTCATCATCGTTGATACCTCAAACGAAATTGCCGGCGATGGTGATATTCCTCACCCGGCCATCGGGCACGCCCGGCGGATGCAGGTGACCACCCCTACCAAACAACACGCCGTGATGATTGAAGCCGTGGAGAACCACATGCCCGAGGTTATCGTCATTGACGAAATGGGCACCGAGCTTGAAGCCCAGGCAGCCCGGACCATTGCTGAGCGCGGAGTCCAGCTCGTCGCCACCGCCCACGGTAATACCCTGGAGAACCTGATTATGAACCCCACCCTAGCTGACCTTGTTGGTGGCATCCAGAGCGTGACCCTGGGCGATGAAGAGGCAAAGCGGCGGGGCACCCAGAAATCCGTACTGGAACGGACTTCCCCTCCCACCTTCGATATCGTCGTTGAAATTCAGGACAGGGATAGGGTGGCTATTCACCCTGATGTGGCTGAGGCGGTTGATGCCATCCTGCGCGGTCAGCCCACGGCTACCGAAATCCGCTGGCTGGACGAAGCGGGTGAGGTCAAAATAGAGAAGGCAGCCCCCGTGACTGCTCCCGGTAAAACAACCAGAGGTAAACGGTCACCTAAAGAAAGTAGCCCCCATAAGCTCTACCTCTTCGGCGTAAACCGGGGACGGTTTGAGCAGATGACTAAAGACGCCGGACTGGATGTGGATATAGTCGACAACATCGGGAGTGCCAATCTATTTGTCACCTCAAAACGCTACTACCGTCGCAAGCCGCAGAAGGTCAGGGATGCCGAAGCGGCTAACCTGCCTATCTATGTCCTCAGGAGCAACACGCCATCCCAGATCAGGCAGTTTTTGAATACTATTTATCCTCTCGCCAGCAGGGAAGAGAGTGAGGACAGGACGGACTCCCTCACGGTAGCCCTCGGAGAGGCGCAGGAAGCCGTCAACCTGATAAAAAGCGGGCAGGAATCGGTGGAACTCAGCCCCCAGAGCGCCTACATCCGCCGTCTTCAGCACCTCATCGCCAAAAGAAACGGTCTCTCTTCCCGGAGCTTTGGCAAAGACCCGGAGAGAAGGGTGAGGATTTTTAGGGAGGAGAAAGAATGAGCGATGGAGGGACGGCACCGGAGTGGCTTGACTGGGGGATTGCGCTCGCTCAGCTTGGCAGGTATGAAGAAGCCCTTGAGGCTTTCAATAAAGCCATCGAATACTCTGGAAGAGTTACGTCCAGTATCTACATTTTTCTGGCTGCTTTTACTATAAGACAGGGGATGTTTCGGAGGCGGTAAGGACACTCAAAGAATGCACTGCGCTAAAATCAGGCAGTCCCATAGAGACCTCAGCGGGCGAATTACTGGACAATATCTGGAACTATGATGTGAGACCACCATTGTGGCGCTGGTGGTGGTTTTCACCACTGCATTGCCGGTTGAGAAGAGCCATATTCAGCATCATCAATGATGGAAACGAAAATGAAAGAACTGGAGTCTTCGCCTGCCCAGCGAATAACTCACGAGTCTGGATAAGGTGAACGAAGTCAAATAACTGTCTCCCGGCAGAGGTTCTTCCTAATTTGCATCATTATTTGTGTTGTAGTATATCATTTTTCTTGTATAATAATAAGTGTTTTACAACTCAGATGGAAAGCTCTTCCGCAATACCAATCGGGGGTCAGACGTGTTAGACACAGCTGGAATCATTGAAATTAGATGGCACGGGCGGGGTGGTCAGGGTGCAGTTACCTCTGCTGAGTTACTGGCGAGGGCGGCTATTAGTGAGGGTAAGTATGCTCAAGCCTTCCCCAGTTTTGGACCGGAGAGGAGAGGGGCACCCGTTCTAGCCTTTGATAGGATTAGTCATAAAGAGCCAATCAGGGTGAGGGCTGAAGTTACGGAGCCTGATGTTGTAGTCATTCTTGATTCTGGTCTGATACGCATTGTTAATGTTACCTCAGGGCTCAAAGAGAGGGGCTTGATTATAATGAATACCAAGAGCTCACTCGAGGATATGGCTGCTGAGTTTGGCAATAAGTGGAGACTGGCAGTGGTCAATGCCACCAGGATTGCCCAGGAGTTGCTCGGAGTGAATATTGTTAATACTACGATGCTGGGTGCCCTAATCAGAGCAACGGGAGTGATTAAACTAGAATCATTGTATGAACCCTTGGAAGCTCGTTTCGGCCGTGCGGCGGCAAGCAATATTGACGCCCTGAGAAGAGCCTTTGAGGAAACCAAGATAAAGGAGTAAAGCGAGTGGCATTTAAGAATGAAAGTGAAGTAACCTGGAAAGACCTTGAAATCGGCTCGATTGTCGTCGAGCCGGGAAGCGCTGACCAGTATGAAACCGGTGGCTGGCGGTCTCAAAGACCGGTCTATGATAATACCAAGTGCAACAAATGCGGGCTTTGTTACATTTATTGTCCCGAGGGCTGTATTGAGCAGCAGGAAGATGGCTATTTTGAACCCAATCTGTTCTACTGTAAAGGGTGCGGGATTTGTGCTCATGAATGCCCTAAGGATGTGATAACGATAGTAGAGGAGGAAGGATAGTGGCGAAAAGAGTAGGGATGGAGGTTTCGCTGGCTATTGGCGAAGCCGCTAAACTGGCTAAAGTTGATGTTGTAGCTGCCTATCCGATAACTCCTCAGACCCACGTTGTTGAGCACCTGGCAGAACTGGTAGCCGACGGTGAACTTGACGCCGTTTATATTCCGGTTGAGTCTGAGCATTCAGCGATGAGCGCTTGCCTGGGAGCATCAGCAGTTGGCGCTCGAACTTTTACGGCAACCGCCGGGCAGGGACTGGAGCTGATGCATGAAGTGCTATACGTTACCGCGTCAATGCAATTGCCCGTAGTGATGGCTGTGGCTAACCGAGCCCTCTCGGCACCCTTGAGTGTCTGGGGTGACCACTCTGATGTTATGGCTGTCCGCGATACCGGGTGGATTCAGATATTTACCGAAAATGGGCAGGAGGTGTTTGATAATATCCTCTGTGCCTTCCGTATCGGGGAAGACAAAAGGGTTCTACTCCCGGTAATGGTTCACCTGGATGGCTTTCATCTATCACATATGATTGAACCGATTCTTTTCCCCGACCAGAGCGAAGTGGATAAGTTTCTCCCTCCATATAACTATCCCTTGCCTCTTGACCCTGAGAAGCCAGTGACGATGGGAGCTTTTGCGCCACCTATCATCTACTCAGAGACCAAGAAGGCGCAGGAAGTAAATCTAGCCGCTGCCAAAGAGGTAATCCTCCAGTGCTGGGATGAGTTTGCTAGCATCTTTGGGCGCCGGTACCTGCCAGTAGAGAGCTACCGCAGTGAACAGGCGAAGGTTCTGCTGCTGACTATTGGCAGCTTTAGTGAAACGGCAATGGTGGCTATTGACAAGATGAGAGAAGAGGGTCAGGATGTCGGGCTGGTCAGGCTCCGCCTGTGGCGACCTTTCCCCACCCAAGAACTCAGACAGGCAGTTAAGGATGCTGATATTCTCATAGTTTTTGAGAGAGCTCTCTCTCTCGGCGGGCAGGCGGGACCGGTCTGCTCCGAAGTTAGGTCAGCCCTATATAATGAGGATAAGAAACCGAAGGTCGTTAATATTATTGGTGGTCTGGGGGGACGGGATGTTACCGTAGCTGGATTTGAAGAAGTAATCAAGCGGGGTATTAGAATGGCGAGAAGTAAGCAGGAATTCGAGATATTCGGAGTGAGAGAGTAATGGGCGAAAACTATATTGCTTTTGACAAAAGGCAAATAACCAAGGATGAATACCTTGCTCCCGGGCACCGAGCTTGTATTGGTTGTGGTGAAGCTCTGGCGGTTCGATTGGCCTGCAAAGCACTGGGTCCGAACGCCATTATTGTGATGGCTACCGGATGTATGGAGATAATCTCTTCTCAGCTTCCCTGGACTTCCTGGCGAGTACCCTGGATTCATACCTTGTTCGAGAATACGGCAGCAGTAGCCTCTGGTATAGAAGCCGGTTTGAAGGCGATGAAGAGGAAGGGCAGGAGGTCCGGGCGGGATATCCATGTGGTGGCTATGGCTGGTGATGGTGGCACTCTGGATATCGGGCTTCAGGCGCTATCCGGGGCGTTGGAGAGGGGGCATGATTTTCTCTATATTTGCTGGGATAATGAAGCCTATATGAATACTGGAATTCAGCGGTCTTCAGCTACTCCTTACGGGGCTTCGACAACTACATCCCCGGCGGGGAAGAAGAGCATCGGGCAACTTACCTGGAAGAAGAACATGCCCGCCATTGCCGCTGCTCACAATATACCCTACGTCGCCACCGCCAGTCCTAGTTTCCCCTTTGATTTAATGGACAAAGTGGCAAAGGGAATTGCCATTGATGGTCCAGCCTATATCCATGTCTTGTCCGTTTGTCCCACTGGCTGGCGGTGTCCGCCAGAGTTAACTATTGAGATAGGCCGTTTAGCCGTCCAGACTGGCATATTCCCTCTATATGAGGTAGAAAATGGTAAATACAAGCTGAATATCAACCCTCCCCGGCGTCGACCTGTCCAGGAATATCTCAAGCTACAGGGGAGGTTTAGGCACCTGTCTGAGGAAGATATAAAAGTGATTCAAGCTAGGGTGGATAAGGAATATGCTGAATTGATGAAGAGGGTGGAGGAAGACAACAGCTAGGTGTACCATTATATGGGGTAAGGCTATAGTCTTGGTATCGGGGTGTGGCGCAGCTGGTTTAGCGCGCAGCGTTTGGGACGCTGAGGTCGGTGGTTCAAATCCACTCACCCCGAGTGTAGAAGAGGGGAATTACTTGACATAACAAGCGGGAGTAACTCAGTTGGCAGAGTCCCTGCCTTCCAAGCAGGTTGTCGCGGGTTCGAGTCCCGTCTCCCGCTCCACAAATACCTCAGGTGGCAGATTTGCCACGACTGGGTGCCTTACTCGGTCACTTTCTCTTGGCCAAGAAGGTAGAGGGGCGGTCACCTCGTACTCCGGAGTGGTACCAAGAGGCTCTGGAGGCATTTGAGCGCTTCTGTAGCTGTCGGGGTTTCAACCCTGACCCTACTCAGGTTACTCCTCTACATATCTGGATGTGGCTTGCACACATCCAGGAAAGCGGTGTCAGCAAAAGCACCATTAACAGTCGCTTTCGGGCCTTAAGGGCTTTCTTCAACTGGTGCATCGCCGAGGGCATCATTGATCGAAGCCCGATGAGTGACATTCGCGCCCCCTCCGTGGGTAGCATCGTTATCCCGGTGTTTCACCCGGAGCATGTGAAGGCCTTGTTCTATCTCTGCCCGCCGAACACATGGTGGGGAGCCCGTGACCGAGCCATTATCCTGACCCTGCTTCATACTGGCATGAGGCTCTCCGAGTTGACAGGGCTGCAACTGAGCGACTTGAACTTCACAAGCGACTGCATCAGAGTGCGGGGCAAAGGCGATAAGGAACGCACCATTTGTTTAGCCCCGGAAGCACAGCAGGCCATCCTTCGATATCTTCGTCATCGCAGTGATGGCACGACGCACCTGTGGCTGCCACGGCAAGGCACACGTCTCACGTCTAACGCAGTACAACAGCTCATCAGGGACCTGGGACAGAAGGTTGGCCTCAAAGGAGTAAGATGTTCGGCTCATACCTTTAGGCATACTTTTGCGATCAACTTTCTCAAGGCTGGAGGCTCGCTGAGGCACCTTCAGAAGATTATGAAGCACACCAGCATGAAGCCATTAGAAGCCTATCTGAGGGCGGTGAACGCTGACGACGCTATGCAGGTGCATCGGCAAATTAAGCCGTTCAAGGGGTAGCAACTCTAGGCTGTGCACCATTGCGCTATGGTCGTTGTGCTTGGCGATTGCCAATGACCTGAGGATAATATACGATTTAATGGAGATGACCATGGATGACCGCTTATACCATGGTTTGTTGCTTAGGGCGCCCCAGCGGAGCCCTTCCGGCTTGTATGAGGCTCGTACCATCAGGACTCCCGTAGTACGGTTTGAGATGCGCCGAGTCAGGGGTCAGTTCACCCGACGCTTTACCTTAAAGCAGAACTGGACCAGTGATAAAGGGCAACCCGTCCCCTTCCCTGTAAAGCCTGACGAGACAGGCTTCGATGAATTTGGTTACAATTACCAGGCAAGACTCTTTAGTGGCTTGGCCGATGGTGTTGACCGCGTTTTAGATGGGAAGGTATGGGGTGAACCCAACTTACGCAAATGACCACTTGGTAATGAAGTGGAGCAAGGCTTGGGATGATGCTAGGTTCCATGGGGTCCCATGGACTCCCGAAGCCTGGTGCTCCAATGAGTGGAACGGCATGGTACCCGGTGGTTCTCAGGAGGTTTGGCATTATAAGATTATTTGGGTCGGCCCTGAGTTGGAGGACAGCCCTTATTGGAGAGAAGGCGGATACGGCATCTGGGGCCAGTTTGAGGTAATTTTGAGCCGGGGCACAGTCGACGGGGAACACATCTGGGACACACATGCCACTCCCAGTGGCTATGGTGGACCATATAAGTAGCCCGTGACTGTTACGGAGTTAACTCAGCCAGTTTGCAGCGTTCTAGTATCTCGGACGAACAGAAGGATCCTCGCAGGAGATTATCCTTATATTCGTCCTTTTTTATCGCGTCTAATTCTACCGCTGTTATAAAGATGAATTCGGTCCAACCCCTTCCCCCTACTTTCTGATATAACTTTGGATACGTTATACTTTTCATCTTTTTGTTGAGTAGTTAGCCAGATTGTTGGCTAGGGAAGTGAGCTGAAGACCGGTAGCAAATTAAAATTAAGCTTTATCAAAATCTTTTTCGTAGGCCCAGATCTCTCAAGATTCTGGAAATGGTTCCTTTGCTTAAATCCTTACTGCCCCAGTTAGGAACTGTCGTCCTTAATCCAGTTTTCGAATGCATCCAGATCTCATGACTGCCCTTGGCGTAGCGATCGAGAACGCAGTCTAGCTTTCGGAGTTTGCGGGTTAGCTCACGATAGTTCACAAGTATACCGTTACCTCGGTCGTTGCTTTCGCTCCAACCAATTCAAAGGCAGACGCTTCTACGGCCTTAGGCAATGGATGACCATGCTTTTGGTAAGAGAGAAGAAACTCGCCGGCAACACTTTCGATATTATCAAGGGCTTCCGCCGGGGTGTCACCCCAAGCTCGACAGCCCGGCAATATCGGGACTTCCGCCATGTATTTGAACTCTGTTTCTTCACTTGGTTGATGCAACGTGACCGGCAGTCTGTATTGTTTCATTAGACCCTCCACCTCTCCCGTTTTGTACTGGGCATCTTTATCCCGTGCAATATCACTATAGCAAGCCTAGCGAGCTTCGTCAATCCTGTGGCAGCGACCTTTTAGCCTCATCCATCATCAATTTGAGTCTGCTATCTGATCCAAATCCTATGTTGTACAATGCTGTGATGGCGGAATCAGTTGTCTGGTTAACACCATTCTATCTGAATACTGGTTCTGAAAAAAGGTCGCAGGCAATTCTTGTAATATATTCCACCAAGCTTTGCTGCGGTCACTAATTTTTTCCTTTTTCACGTTTAGCGGAAGGGCAGAGGGAATTAGTCAAATTTTGAACCTATCTAACCCCCCGTCACCCCCAGGTCCATCGTAACCCGTAATGTAACCGGCCTCGCTATTGCCTATAGTAAACCATAGTGGTAAACTATAGCGTAGACTATACGGTAAACTATGCATAAACGATGGGGCTAAACTATGGCTAAACGAAAGATACCACCCGCTCAGAGGCGATATAATGAGAGTCATCCGACAGTATCTTTCAGGCTAACAAGAGAACTGTACGACCAACTTAAGCGGCACCTTATTAACCGAGGTGGCTTATCCTTTGCCGACTTTGTTAAAGAGTCCCTTGGTGTTCAAATACAAGAGAAGCCGGCAGTCAAGGAAACCAGATACACCTGGTATAAGCATGGCTTCGACGATGCTGTGGAACGCTATTGTATTACCCTCCGTTGCCCGAAATGTGGGGAAGATGTAGTTGTTCGCCCTGACAGCGAACTTCACTCCAGAATAAAGAAAGCTATGAGACAGTATGAATGGAGGCACGCTGACTGTGAACCCGAACCAGGGAAGCCATCAGAAAACAGGGGATGAACAATAGACAAAATTGTGCAGCTTGCCCGCTCGCAAGCGTCGGGTACAGCTAGCTTCCTTCCTCTGGCCTCGTTGCGCAGCGGGCTTCTCTTGGGCCATCGTTTACGGTGTCGTTTACCTCATCGTTTACTATACATGGTTTACGCTGGGGTATGGGTCAATTCGCTCACCTGTACTGAGGTGGGGGAGGGGTAAATGACGAGGCTAGATAATCGGGAGACGCTGAGGAACAGGATGGTCATTTTAAGGTGGGTTCTGGAAATGGAACTGGTTAGTGGTTAGTCAGAGGCAGAGGGAGGGAGGCCGGTCTGAGGCTAAAACTGTCGATTTCCTGTCGTAAACTCAGGCAATTGGTGCTGCCGTAAAAGTAGAGAAGCAGTAATTGCTCAGCAGTAATTGCTGGCAGTAGCTACTGGCAGTAATTGCTGGCAGAGCCTGCTTGCCTTCACCACTTGACCATC
>Ga0209102_1000259_pt1 | contig 36557 bp, 30 predicted proteins | sample ConPoolayeHmetaG_FD_185483 | JGI IMG/M metagenome (GOLD analysis project Ga0209102, IMG submission 185483) | Hot spring microbial mat communities from California, USA to study Microbial Dark Matter (Phase II) - Cone Pool mat layer H metaG... ...
AACAAGGGAGTCAACATCGAGTACTGTTACGGCACCCTGAGCAGGACGGGTGACAAGGTGGCGGTCATCCTGGACGTCTCCGACCTAGAAAAAGCCTTGTCGATTTTGGGCGGGAAATAGAGCCTGAAACCTCTCTCCCGAGAATTGCTCGCCTCAGGTCCCTCGGGAAGGCAGGACGCGCTTTATTTTTTCCAGCAGAACAGAAAAAGGCAGGGATTTGGAGATGAACTTATCCGTTTCGTGTCGGGTTGGGTCCAGTTTGTCGATCACGGCCTGGGGAGCGAAGACAAAGAGGGGGATGGTTTTCAGGCTTTCGTCCGCGCCCAATTTCTGGATGCTTTGGTGTTGATCCTGGCGTGAAGTGATAAAATCGAAGAGGATAATGTCCGGAGGTTGTTTTCGCGCTTCGTCCAGGCCTTTTTCTGGAGAAGGGGCAGAGCAGACGTCGAAGCCTTCTTTTTTGAGCCAGCGTTTTACCTCATCGACAAAATCATTGTCTTGATCAATGATGAGAACCCGACTCCTGGGTTGGCCGACCATTTCTTCTTCGAGGAGGGTGCTCTTGACCATTTCGAGCAGGACGCCAGGGTTGTAAGGTTTGGTGACGTAGAACTTAGCGCCTTTCTCCAAGGCCTGGATTTCATCGGCAGAGCTCGTCCGTGCGGTCAAGTAGATGACGGGAATCGAAGACGTCAGGCTCGATTTTTTGATGGTATCACAAACTCGGTGGCCATCCAGCCCTGGCATCATGATGTCCAGGATGATCAAATCCGGCCGCTCCCGACGGGCGACTTGTATTCCCCTGATGCCGTCCTCAGCCGAAAGAACCTCGTACCCCTCAATCTGAAGCCGGGCTTTGAGCATCTTCACAAAGTCCGGCTCATCATCAATGATGAGGATCTTTTTCTTGGCCATGGTTTTCGCCTTGGTTTTATTCTACCTCAAGGGAAGAACTCGAGCCAATGTTTTTCTCTTTTCTTTTGTCGGTTGAGTCGAAAAATAGGGCCCTCATCCTCCGATGACGGATTCAATAATGAAGAGAACGTCCTCTGGCTCGATGGGCTTGGCAATGAACCCCTCCGCTCCGAGAAGGCGGGCTTTCTCCTCGAGCTTCCCGGGAGATAAGAGGCTGGACATGACGAAGACAGGGATAGTGGATGTCTCGGGCGCTTTCCTCAGGTTAGCCAGGACGCCTTCCCCACCCCCGGCTGGAAGGACAAGGTTGAGAAGGATCAAGTCGGGCTTTCGGGTGAAGGCCTGCTTAAGGCCGCTCACGCTGTCGAGGGCGACGGTGACCTCAAAGCCGCGCTCGCTGAGCATGGCCGTGACGGCCCGGCCAAACTCCAGGTCATCATCGATGATGAGGATGCTGCGGCGCTGAGTTTTCTTGGCTGCCTCTGGCCTCGGTTGGCCCAAGCCTTCTTCTTTTTTTGGCAGAGGAATCTTGAACTCAGCTAAGGCCGACTGGAGCATCGTGTCGACGTCTTCTTTCTCAACGGTCTTTCGTTTTGGTTTCTTTTCTGGTTTTTCTTCAGCAGTAACGAACTTTTCGATCGTCTTGAAGAGTTCCTTCGGGTCATAGGGTTTCTTCACGTAGGCAGCTATCCCTTCCTGGGAACAGGCTTTGATGAAATCGGGCGAGCCGACCGCGGAGAGGGCGATAATGGGAATGTCCTTTGTTTCCGGGCATGCCTTGAGCTGGATGGTCGCATCGAGGCCGTGCATGTCGGGGAGGATCATGTCCATGAGGATGAGCCGGGGTTTCTCCCTCCTGGCAAATTCGATTCCCTCGCGGGCCTTACCCACAGAAATCACCTCATAGCCGCGCGCCTCCAGACGCAATTTGATGAGTTTGTTTTGATCGGGTTCGTCCTCAATGACTAAGATCTTGGGCATCCTTTTTCCTATTTCTGGTCGAGCCATTTGCCCAGCTCGACGGCATCTTCGGGAAAAGAAAAGGACGAAGCCTCCAGGCTGGTCTTATCGCGGAGCCAGGCATCGCTTAGAATATGGGCGTTGAGAATTTCCTTCATCCTTTCCAGGACATAGGGAGCATCCTTTTTTTTGGTATCGGGGAGGAGGAGGAAGAACTGGCCATTCTCGGCGAGCACCGTATCGCCGCGCCGGCGGAGGGATTTTTTGAGCAGGTTGACCATGGTGGTCATGGCCAGTGAGGCCTTGTCGTCAGCCTCCCCGCGGAGGGCGGCCCAGTTGCGTAAGGAGAATACGAGAACAGATAATTCACCCTTCTTCTCCACGGCATCCTGGATCATGGTGGAGAGGCATTCTTTTAGTCGCTCCTCGAAGCTCCGTTTTGGAAGGGAGAAGGTCACCACTGTCCCCGCGCCGAGCTCGCTCTCCACCCAGACGCGGCCACCATGGAGGGAAACAAGCCCTTTGACGATGGACAGGCCGAGTCCGGTGCCCTTTTCCCCGGGGCCGTCCTTCCTCCCGAATTGGGTGAACTTATCGAAAATCTTGGGCAGGTCATCCTGATGGATGCCGATTCCAGAATCCTCGATTCGGCAAAGGATTTCTTTTTCTTTCTCCTCGACCGAAACGCGGATAAACCCTCGCGACGTGAACTTGACGGCATTGTCCAAGAGGTTCCACAGGATCTGATTCAGCTTATCCTCGTCAGCCCAGAGAAGGGTTTTTTCTTCCGGAAGCTCCATCCTCAAGGCGAGGCCTTTTTCTTTGACCTTGGGCTCAAAAGCCTGGACGGTCATTCGAACGAGGGCATTGATGTCGACCTCCTCTTTTCTCAGCTCGACCTTCCCTGCTTCCATTCTCGAGATATCGAGAAGGTCGTTGATGATGCGGGCTAACCTGTCGATGTTGTTCCGGGCGATGGCCAGGATTTCTGTCTGCTGGTCATTGATCTCGCCAGGGACCTTATCCATAATGAGGCTGATCGCTTCCTTCGTAATGGCAAGAGGTGTGCGCAGCTCGTGGGAGACCGTGTTGATGAACTCATCCTTGAGTTTTTCCATCCGGATGTGTTTTTCGACTTCGAGCCGGAGTTCTTCGGCCTGCTTGCGTTCGGTGATGTCCCGGATAGTGACCAAAGAGGCGGGCCTTTCTTGCCAGGTGATATCGACGGCCTGCATTTCCCCCACTTTCTTCCCGCCATCAGGCAGGAGAATCTCAATTTCTATCGCCTTACCGAAGTCGAGTGGATAGCCAAAGGGCTGACCCAGAATGTCTTTCTCCGGTCGGCCAAAAAGTCGTACCGCCGCCGGGTTGATAAAAACGACCCTGCCCCCTTGGTCGATGATGAGGATCGATTCGGCGATCCGGCTGATGATGCTGAAGATGCGCGCTCCAGCCGCAGCCAGGCCGGCAGCCAGGAGATCGTCTGGAGGGGAGGTGTCGCGGAGAGGAGCCGCTTTCCTCTTCGAGATCAGGAACTTCCCTACGGGAAACTTAGGCATTTATGAAACTATCGCTCTTTCACCACTATTCTATAAAAGAAGTCTGAGGGAAAGCAATCAACTTTCCTGTCCTTCTTCGAGCGGCCAGAGGGAGAGGCCGGGAAAATCGGCTTGGGGGAGACGCTCGAGCTTCCCTCCTCTAAAGGAAAGGAGGATGATTTCGGCGATAAATATCTGGCAGCCCGGGAGCAAGTGGCCTCCGTGGGCTCGACCATCCGGGTCGGAGATGACAAGATGGGCATGGACAAAAGGTTTTCCTTCCTTGAGGGAAATGTTGCCGGAGAGGTGACAGATTTCGAGCTCGCCGGCAAATTCTTTGACCGCGTAGCGAGCTTCCCGGGGGAGGAAGATACCGAGGCTGGCCTTTTTCAGGGCGCCTATTCCAGAAATTTGACCGAGAGCAATAGCTTTCTGGCTGGCCAGTGCCTCGAGCTCTTCAAGAAGGTCAGAATTCGGCCGCAGCCTCTGGATATAAATCCTGTCGAGGGATACAGAATCCATGATCACCCTCCTTTCATATGGAGATTGAATTCCGCCACTGTCTGCGCCATACTTCTCATTCTAACAGAGAATCTCGTAACATCGGAATGAATTCAATTTGATTTGTCCCCTGTTTAAAGGAAAAGAGGTTCCAAAAGAAGCAGAGCTCAGATGAAAAGCGTCGCCTCGGCCGCCTGGGCATGTTCGATAAAGGAGGCAACCCCGACGCAGGCCTCGACTTCGGGAATCATGTCCTGGCGAGAGATCTCCATGACCTCCATGCTCATCTGGCAGCCGAACATGCGGACGCCCAAATCGACCGCCGTCTGGCGAAGCTCCAGGAGCGAGGCAACGCGCTTTCTCTTCATCATTTTCTTGAACATCCACCGGCCCAAGCCGCCCAAGCTCAGCCGGCTCGGCGAAGCCTTTTCCAAGCCGCCGCGGTATACCAGCCCGAGGAGCCGCCCGAGAAAGCTCCGACCGGTAAATGTCTTCCTCTTGAGGGCCCGCAGCCCCCAGAAAGTAAAAAACATGACTACCTCCATGCCCGAGGCGGCAGCCCCGGTGGCGATGACAAAGGCGGCGAAAAGCTTATCCATATCGCCGCTGAAAACGACCATGGCCAGCTTTTTCTTCTTTTCCTCGGCCATTTCCTCTCCTTTCGGGTCACACGCGTGGCGGTATAAAACATACAATTATAATTATACCAAATTTATCGAATCTATAGAAATAATAAGAATAAAACCCAAAGCACTTTTATTTCCGTGATCATAACAAAACTCTTATTGAGTATGGATGACACAGTGTTAGTCCCCGCCATGGCCGCAACGGCGGGGGTTCGGCTTTGGTCACAAAGCCGAGGGGTTCAAGGGGAACTCGTCCCTTTGGTCGCCTGACGCTTTAAAGCGTCTGAGATAGGCAGGCAGGGAGCGAAGCAAGCGTCGAAAAGAGGAAAGCGGAGTTCTATTTTTTTTCTTCCTGGGGATAGAGGAGAGCGTTGAGGAGGAATTTGTATGTGCCATGGGATTGAGCGCGGTGCTGACAAGCGATGCCGATGAGGATGATGCGGCCGCTTTTATAAGAAGTATCGACCACGGCCGCGCGGCGGGCAATCAAATCTTCCCCGAGGAGCCAGCCGCTGAGAAGGATATCGCTTTCGGGAAAGGAGGCGACGACTTTTCGATCCCATTCGGGAAGCGGTAGCCGCGTGCTCATGGCCAGGCTATCCGAAAACATGACCGCCGCTTTTTCGGGCATGCCATAGCCAATGGGAATGGTGTTATCGACCTCAACGCGGAGGAGGGAAGTGGGGCAGAAAAATTTTGTCCTTTCCACCCTTTCCAGGGCGTTGCGCACGGGAACCTGGAGGTCGCTGATGGCCAGCTCGCAGGCCTGGTTCATCATGACGAGGATTCCTCCCGCCTCGACAAAGGCCTTGAGCGCCTCCACTCCCTCTTTTTCGATGCCCCCTTCGTATTCGGGGGGATAGTTGGCCGTGAAAAAGCGCGCGTATTCTGAGGCTTGGCTCGGCTTTCCTGTCTTGATGATGTCAGGATTTTCATCGGCGAAAACGATGACATCGTATTGAGCCCGGAGGTCAACTTTTTTTCCCTTGGCAGCTTTGAAGGCGTCGTTATGGATGGTCTTATAGGGTATGCCCATGTCATCGAAAACATAGCGCGTCCAGCCCTCGTCCATGTTGCTCCGCCAGGATTGATAGAGGGCAATCCGGGGCAAGCGCAGCGGTGATTTAGCGATGGAGACAATGTCCTGAAGGGAGTAGGCCCGAACCTTGAGCTTTTCAATTAAACCAGGCAAGCTTTTCTGAACATCGGGGCTGTTCTTGACAAGGAAGCTCCCGGCGGCGGCTTCAAAACCTTCGGCTTGGACTGGCTCTTTTGAGCGGTAAACTTCGGCCTTCTGGTTGAGGAGGGCGAAGGCGGCGGTGTAGGAGGCGTTAGCCCGACAATCGAAAAGGAAATAGGGAGAGGAAGCATCAACGGGTTGACTGGGCGGAGGGGGCGCTTTCTCGAGCTTCTCGAGGTTCGCCGCAAAGGTCTCTGTCACCTCATCGCAGGCAACGCCCATCTGGAGAGGGAGTGTCCAGGCCGCATTGTCGTAGGGGGGAATGGGTGGTCCGCCCGGATACTGACGGAGGTCAGGGTATTTTTGCCGTTCGAGCAAAGCCCAGGCATAAGGCTTGTAGGGTTGGGCCAACTTGACGACAAAGGAGCCAGCCGGATAAACTTTGCCGCCAGCAATGAACTGCTCCTTGGCCTGGTGAACTTCCACTCCTCCAAAGAGGAGGATATCGACCATCCGCCGGGCTGTGCCATCGTCATGCTGCGAAGCAGGAATGACGAAGGCATAAGGTTCATTCTTGTCCCTTTTTTCGATGGAATTCTTATACATCTGGTAGAAATTGAAGAGGAAGTCCTCCTTGTGGAGGTGGGCAGTTTTGACCAGGCTAAAAGTTAGGGTGAGCTCGTAGTCGACCAGATCGCGCAAGCGCCACCAGCCTCCCGGCCAGGGGTCGATGAACTCCATGCTCTTTTCATAGTAAGTTTGCGGAATCTCGTTGGGCTCGACGTAGATCGGGGAAGCTACGCGGACGGAGGCCATTTCGCTGAGGATGCCGACAACGTTGTGGAGCCACGACGTATCATCGCAGGCGCCGATCCACCAGCCCGTGTAAGAACGGCCATGGACAACCCCCTTAAACCCCTGTTTCTGGAGGTCATAGGACATGTTCGCCCCGCAGAGGTTGACGCTGCGCCAGAGGAGGGGCTGGACGTTGGGTAGAGGAGGATTCATGAATGGCGGGACGAAGAGGCGGGCTCCCGTCGACCCCATCTGGTGCTCGTCGATATGAATCTGGGGAAGCCAGTCATGGTAAAGGACTTTGGTCACGGCCCGCGTTTCGGCCAAGTTGAACATGAACCAGTCACGGTTGTTGTCGTGGCCGGCGTAGGGATGATAGAGCCAGGGCATGGGACCACCTTCATACTTTGTCCCGACGTATTTTTTGTACCAGTCCACAACCATCTGCTGACCGTCCGGGTTGATGGTGGGCATGAGAAGGACGATGACATCGTCGAGGACTTTTTCCGCGTCAAAGGGCGCTTGCCCGGTGACGAGCTTATGAGCGAACTCCATGGCCATCTGGGAAGAAGCAATCTCGGTGGCATGGATGTTGCAGGTGATGAGGAGAATGACCTTGCCCTCTCTGGCCAGGTTCCGCGCTTCTTCCTCGGACAGAGTCCTCGGGTCCCTCAGCCTCTTAACGATCTGGCGATAAGTGTCCAGCTTATCCATGTTTTTTTCGGATGTGATGACGGCCAGAAGCATGGGCTTGTTGAATGTCGAATTTCCCACCGTCAGAAGCTGGAGCTTCGAGGATTCCTCATCGAGTTTCTGAAAGTAGGCATGGATCTGGTGGAAATCAGCGAGCTTGCGGTCCGTGCCGACTCTGAAGCCAAGGAATTGTTCGGGCGATGTCTGAGCGAGAAGAAGCGCCGGGCAGAAAACAAGAAAGGCGAAGCCCAGGCCAACCATCATTTTCTTGGCATGCGAAGACATGTTCACCTCCACCCAAAAAATAGAGATATTTTCTATCACTCCACGGAATCTATGTCAATTTGGCGGTGAGACCTTGAAAAAAAGAATGAAGAAGATTTGTTCCTCCTGATAGGCGTCCGATGATTCGGATGAAGCGGGGTTCGAGGTTTTGTCGGGGAAAAGCGAAAATTTCTGGCTCGAATGCTTAAGGGCCGCAATTCGGCTGCGGCAATGTCAATCCCTGGATTGGCGAATAAGGAACATGCGGAGGAGTTGCATGGCGGCCATGGCTGTCGAGGCGACATAGGTCAGAGCGGCGGCCGAGAGAACCTGGCGGGCGCCGTCGAGTTCCCGGCCCTTCAGATAACCCCGCTCGCGGAGGAGCTGAAGAGCGCGACGGGAAGCGTTAAACTCGACCGGCAAAGTGAGAACGCTAAAGAAAACCGCACCCGCAAAGAGGAAGATGCCGATATCCATAAGGATGCTCGGGCCCTTCGAGCTAAAGAAAAAACCGACGAGAAAGATGGGGAAGGCAAGGGTGGAGCCGAAACTGGCGAGAGGATAGATGGCGTTCCGGAGATGAAGAGGGGCGTACCCCGTGTGATGTTGGAGTGCATGACCGGCTTCGTGAGCGGCAATGCCGAGGGCGGCAATGGAATCACTGGCGTAAACACCTTCGGAAAGGCGAAGCACTTTTTTCCGGGGGTCGTAATGGTCGCTGAGGTGACCGGGAGTTTTCTCGATGGCCACTTCGTTCGCTCCGCCCAAATGGAGGATTTCCTTGGCCATCAACGCTCCTGAAATGTTCGAAGACGCGAAGACGCGACTGTACTTGCTGAAAGCGCCGCGAACCTTAGCCTGGGCATAAAAGGCCAGGAGCAAGGGGGGTATCAGAAGAATAAACGTATAATCCCAGAAGAACATTTTCTTCTCCTCATTGAGATATCATTTTCTATCTTAGCCAGCCTTTTTCATTCTGTCAACCGAACTCTCCATCCCTGATTTGCCAATAGAGAATTACCATCAAGCGAAAGTGCTTGATCTTGTAACAAATTATCACGATAGCGAGTGCACCCGATGGGTGGCGTGGTTCGGGGGCCGACCTTACCCGAGACGCTGACCGTTGTTCCCCTCCGGCCTGCTCGAAAGACGCCCACCTTTTCTCAGGCCCCCTTTGATTGTTCAAAGGGGGTAGGGGGATTTAATGGCTAAGAAAGAATTCCTGGGGGCGTCTTTCGCGCAGAGGGGTAGGGGAGGTTAATATATAAAAAACAAACTTTCGATAGCGTCTCGGAACGCCGCCCCGACCGTTTGATGCCACGGGAAACAGGCGAAGGTCTGGGCTTTGGAATCCCAACTCCGAGCCTCGACACGCACTTTCCCTATGTTGGTTCTAAGGCCCATTAATCCCCACTTGAAGAATTGGGGGGAACAGGCGAGGAGTTTGGGTGAGAAAGCCCGTCGAAGCCTGAGCGGGCATGGTTTCTCGAGCGAAGCGAGAGAAGAGCGAAGGCTGAGTCGGAGCGAGTTTCCTCGCTGGGGAAACGAGCGGGCTTCGGAATCCCAACTCCGAGCCTGGCCGGGGGTAAACCACGACAGGACGCGTCGGGTGCTTTTATCGGAAATTTCTGGTCCATCCCTTTGGCCGCAAATACTCTCGATTCTTGGACCAGAAAAGGAGTCACCGTGGTCGAAATCCGAGGAGGTTGACAAAGGGGGAGGATATCATTAAGATGGCGATGACTTGGCTGAAAAAAAGTGAGCATAAAGGAGAAATAATGGTGAGGCGAAGGATGAGTGATCGCTTGCTGAGGAAAGCGACTATGTTCTTTTTTCTTTTTTGCCTGGCTTTACCTCATTTGCCTTCTTTGGTTGCGGCCAACAGAATTTCCATTATCCAAGAAAACCCGGAAGCTCTCCTCGCCCAGGCGGATGACAGCTATTCCAAGGGAGACTACAAAAGAGCCGTCGAACAGTACCTCCGTGTCATCAGCTTGACCGAAAACAGGATGTTCCGCTCGCGAGCCTGGATGGGCTTGGCGCTCTGTTATTTTTTTGATAGCGAATTGGAAAACGCCAGGAATGCGATCAGGAGACTGCTGGAGATAGAACCGCAGAAGCAGATATCGCCGCTTTTCTATCCCCAAACGTTTGTTGACCTCTTCGTCGAGGTGAAAAGGGAGATGGGGATACTGGAGAGTCCTGAGCCGCCCGCTCCGTTGCGTCCCTTGGAGCCAGCCCGTGAGCCAAGAGAGCCCGTCCAAGAAAAGCCTTCAGCTCCTCCTATCCCTGTTCTTGAGGAAAGAAGAGGGGGGCATTTCGAGGTCGAGGTCCATTTTTCGGGGTGGAGTATTGACCCGGCCAAGAGCCTTTTTGAATCCTCCCTGACTAAAAAAGTGACAAACGAAGTCCGCGATCATCTGACCGATAAGCTCCGGGGCATTTATGGAAGCTCGCTCGCGCCCTCTTCCTACACCTCCAAGCTCAGCTTGGATTCACAGGGCTCCAATTACGGCCTGGAGATTCGATATTATCCGTTAGGCTATCGCGGCTCTTTCAGCATCGGGCTGGCGATTGAAAAGACTCACATCAAGGTGCCAGTCCAAGGTGATGTGACGCAAAAATATGCCGACGGTTCTGAGGCCGCCGTCAAGGCCGAGGCCTACGTGAAGACGAGCCCTTGGACGACCCACTTGAATTTCCGGTGGGATTTTTTACCGACTTGGCGGGTGAGCCCCTATTTTGTTTTCGGCTTAGGAGTTGGACCCCTCGCTGGCGAAGCGAAGTATGAATACACGGGCACTTACAAGCGCGGCAGCAACCAAGATCCAGTCGAGGGAGGGGAGACGAAGACATTCGATGACCTCCGCGAGGAAGGGGACATCGAACTCGACCTTTTCCTCCTCCTTCATGCTGCTTTGGGTATCAAGGGGGAAATTATTTCTGGCTTGATGGCCAAAGCCGAGGTTGGGTTCTGGGATGGCCTCCTCTTCCGGGCCGGGCTGGCCTTCCGTTTCTAACCCTGCAAAAATCGAGAAATTCTCTTCAAACAAAAGCGCTTTTATTTGGACGGTTTTGCACGAGATGCAAAGCACCCGAGGGGAGGCGTGGTTCGGGGGTGAACCACGACAGGGTTCTTCGGGTGCTTCTCTCAGCCATTTCGCGGCCTGGATATTTGTTTTAAAAAGCTTTCGGACGGGATATAATAAACATGACCGTGCTAGACGGGGAGCTAGCGGTGCCCTGTAGCCCACAACCCGCTCCAGTGGGGTCGAAGACCTGGCTGAGGCCTTTCTTTTTCTGGACAGTGTCCGGGTAAGTGGCGATGAGGGTCGGGGCCCTGGGCAAAGAGCCTCCTGCGAACCCCGCCAGGACCGGAAGGTAGCAACGGTAGCAGGTCGGCCTCTTGTGCCCAGCCAGCCTTGCCTGAGCAAACTGCCGGGATAACGCAGGGAAGGGACGGTCGAAGCAGGTTGCACGGTCATTTTCTCTCCGCACACACCCAAGCAAAAACCAAGCGCTCGTCCCTCTCTGGGCTGAGGATGGATGCAATGGCGCGACGAAGGAAAGGCCACTTTCTCCCTCTCGGCGGTGGAGGGAGATTCGATGTCTCCCCCCTGGATGTGGAGAGAATCGGCCGGGGATTTCGGTCAGAGTAACCCGAGGCGCTCGAGCTCGCGCTTGACCTCGGCTTTGCCTTGTTCCTCGAGCGGGAGGAGAGGCGGTCTCGGCGGACCGCCATAGAAGCCGAGGAGGTCGAGGCTGTACTTAATGGCTGGGATACCTAATGTCTGGGTTAGGAGTCTGTTGAGGGGGACAAGGTCGAGCTGAAGTTTCCTGGCCTCGTCTAATCTCCCGGCTTGAAAAAGCGCATAAAGCTTTGTCCATAGCGCCGGAACAGCAGAGGCTGCGGCGAGAACGCCGCCGCTCGCTCCCATGATGAGGCCGGGGAGGAAGACGTTCCCTGCTCCTATGAGAAAGGAAAAATCGGCGGCTGCCCGGGGCAGAGCTTCGGTCAAGTTGGAAAGAACGCCCGAGCTGTCCTTAACGCCCGCGATATGAGGATGATGGGAGAGCTCGATGAGGAGCGCTGGGGTGATCGCAATACCTGTATTCTGGGGAATATTGTAAATGATAATCGGGATTCGGACCTTATCAGCAACGCTCAAGAAATGGCGCCGCAATACATCTTGGGTTAATTGCGATTTATAATAATAAGGCGGCTTGACGAGAGCTGCGTCAGCTCCCAGCTCAGCCATCCGGTTGGTGATGTCGATAGTCGCCTGGGTCGATTCGCGAGCCGTGCCAACGATAATTTTTTTGGTCGGAGCGGCGGTCGCCTTTGCTTCCTTGACCATCGCTTCTGCCTCTTCATCCCTCAAGAGGACGGCTTCGCCCGTGGACCCGAGAACGACATAGCCCGCCAATTCAGTTTCGTTATAGCGGCTGAGGTTATCTTTGAACTTGTCGAGGGCAATGGCATGATTGTGGAAGGGGGTGGTCAGGGCAGCGAAAACGCCGCTAAACTTCGGCCTCATTTTTCTCCTCCTCGCTTATCCGGATTAACCTCCTCCATCCAACTTTGCTCCTCGATTTTGCGCAATTCCTCCTCACTTAACCCGAAATAATGGCCGATTTCATGGAGGACAACTTCTCTGACTCGACGACGAATTTCCTCGTCGGAAGTGGAGATACTCTCTATTGGCTTCTGGTAGATGACAATCACGTCAGGCGGGACATTGCCGTAATAGGAGCCGCGATGTTTGAAGGGGACCCCGTGATAGAGCCCGAGGAGCGTTCTCCGAAGATTTCGGCGAGAGGAAGGCTCGTCAGGCGGGTCATCCTCGACGATGATGGCGATGTTATGGAGAAGCTTCTTGAACCGCCGGGGCAGGCTGGACAGCGCTTCCTCCACCAGAGCCTCAAACTTTTTTCTTTCCATGGTGCCTCGATTATTCAAACAGCGTTCCGGGCTTATTTTTCGATGCCGGCTCGCGCCCGGACACCCCTGGCATAATAGTGTTTCTTCTCCTTCATCTCGGTGACGAGGTCGGCTCGCTTGATAAGAGAGGGCGAGGCGTAGCGGCCGGTCAGGACGACTTCGACTCCTGGCGGCCGCTGGTCAAGGAAGGCGTGGACCTCCTTTTCCGAGAGAAGCCGGAAATGGAGGGCCACGTTGACCTCGTCCAGGATAATGACCTGATATTTCTGGGAGAGCATAGCCCGGCGGCATTTCTCGAGCCCCCGCCTTGCCCTGTCGATATCCTCATCCTCAGGGTTTTCGGTGACATGGATAAAGCCTTTCCGGCCAAACTGCTCGATCCGGACAAAAGGCGCCAGCTTTCTGGCGGAACGCAGCTCGCCGTAGGGATGTCCTTTGAGGAATTGTCCGATATAGACGCGCAACCCGTGCCCCGCCGCTCGAAGGGCCAAGCCGAGGGCAGCCGTGGTCTTTCCCTTTCCATTTCCCGTATAAACCTGGACGTAGCCTTTGAAGTTTTCTTTTCTTGGCCCCGCTTGTTTTCCCATGATAGCTTCTATTTTAGTCAACCTGCCAACGGAGTCAACAAAGACGAAGCAGCAAAACCTTAGGAAGGTCAACTCAGGCGGCCCGAGGCTGGCCTGAAGCTCTTCATGTTCTTCTTCCTCAATCGGATTCCCGTTGACTGGCCGCTCGCCTGATTTTATAATCAAATCGGATGAAAAAAGAAGAAGTCGACTTGATCATCGAGGCAGCGCTCCTTGAGGACATGCCAGCCGGGGACATCACGTCGGAAAGCATCATCCCGAAGGGGTCAAGGGCACGGGCGATGCTTCTGGCTAAGGAGGATGGAATTTTGGCCGGTATCGAAGTGGCTCGCCGCGTCTTTGAGTTGGTCGATAAACGGGTGCGTTTCCAAAAACTGTTTGACGACGGCCAGCCGTTTAAAGCGGGAGACATCTTGGCCAGAATAGAAGGCCGCTCGACCTCTCTCCTCAAGGCTGAGCGAACAGCCCTCAATTTTCTCCAGCGGATGTGCGGCATCGCCACCAAGACCCGGCGGTACGTTGAGGCTGTCGCCGGAACGGGAACAAAAATCCTCGACACGCGCAAGACCACACCAACGCTCCGTTTCCTGGAAAAATACGCGGTGCGTAAGGGCGGCGGAGTCAACCATCGCTTCAGTCTATCTGAGATGGTTCTGATCAAGGATAATCACTTGCGATTACTGGAAAGTGTGGGGGAAGCGGTGCGCCGAGCGAAAGAAAAAGCAAAGCCTGGCACCCGTATCGAGGTCGAAGTCACCAACCTCAAAGAGGCCAAAGAAGCCATCCAAGCAGGAGCATCCATGCTCATGCTGGACAACATGTCTTTGAAGAGGATCAAGGAAGTCCTCGACTGGGTTAAAGGAAGGGTGCCGGTCGAGGTCTCGGGAAAGGTCACGGTCGCCCGGGCTCGAGACATCGCCGGATTGGGCGTTGATTATATCTCTGTCGGCGCCTTGACGCACTCCTTCTGCTCGATTGACATTAGCCTCGAGTTGCTCAAATTCGATCATGACTGACGAGGAAGTTCGGCGCTCGGATATCCTGATTATCGGCTGCGGCGTTGCCGGCGCAAGCGCTGCCCTTGAAGCGGCCAAGCGCGGCTTCAAGGTCCACATCCTCAGCAAAGCCCAGAGTCCCGAGGAATCCAACACGTTCTATGCCCAGGGCGGGATTGTTTCCCTGGGCAAGGATGACCGTCTGGAGCTTCTCATCGAGGATATCCACAGAACCGGCGATGGCATCAACAACCCCGAGGCCGTCGAGGTGCTGGCCAGGCACGGCGGGGAACTCGTCGAGCGAATCCTCATCCGGGAGCTCGCGATTCCCTTCTCTCGGAGCAGCCCCGAGATGCTCGACTATGCCCAGGAAGCTGGCCATTCCCGGCGCCGCATCCTCCATGTCAAGGACACGACGGGAAAGACGATTGCCGAAGCGTTCATCCAGGCACTGCGGAAATACCCCAACGTGACTATTTTCACTGACCACACGGCGGTGGACCTTCTGACAGTTCCCCATCATAGCAAGAATCTCCGCGCTTATTACAGGGAACCCCAGTGCATCGGTGCCTATGTTCTTGATAACAAAACGAACCTGGTCAAGAAATTTTTGGCCCCCTACACAATTCTCGCCACGGGCGGTTGCGGCGCTGTTTACCTTTACACTTCGAACCCTCGCGATGCCATCGGCGCCGGCTATGCCATGGCCCACCGTGCCGGGGCGCGGATCGTCAACATGGAATACATCCAGTTTCACCCGACTTCGCTCTTCCATCGCGATGCGGACGGCTTCCTCATTTCCGAGACGGTGCGCGGCGAAGGCGCGAGGCTCAAAACGAAGGAAGGCCAGACGTTCATGGAGAAATACAGCGACAAAAGAGACTTGGCCCCCCGCGACGAAGTGACCAGGGCCATTTACGAGGAGATGGTCAACAGCAACTCCAGCTACGTTCTCCTGGATTTGGCCAGCTACGCCAAAGTGGACATCAAGAAGAGGTTTCCCCATATCTATAAGACCTGTCTTCAGTATGGCATTGACATCACCAAGGAGCCCATCCCTGTCGTGCCGGCGGCGCATTATTGTTGTGGCGGTGTGCTCGTCGACACCTGGGGAAGAACATCCCTTCGCGGCCTTTACGCGGCCGGCGAGGTTTCCTGTACCGGTGTGCACGGCGCCAACCGCTTGGCCTCGACCTCGCTTCTCGAGGGGCTGGTCTGGGGGACGAGGGCGGCCCAAGACATTGCCGCCCATTTCGACCCGACCCCGCCCTGCGAGCCTTCAGAAATCCACCCGTGGTATTATCCGGACAAAGAGGAAGAAATCGACCCGGCGCTCATCAACCAGGACTGGCTGATGATTCGCTCGACGATGTGGAACTATGCCGGCATCATCCGGACGAAAAAGCGCCTGGAACGGGCTAAAGCCGATTTGGAGTATTTACGCCATCGGATTGAAAAATTCTACAAGGAAGCAAGAATGGACCCCAAGGTTGTCGGGCTCAAGCACGGCATCCAGGTGGCGCTCATGATTACCCACGCCGCGCTGGCCAACCCCGTCAGCCTCGGCGCCCACTTCCGCCGAGACTGAGCAGCGCTTTCTTCTTTTGAATAGCGCCGAGAAGGCTGGCCAGGAAAGGGCCGATATCTTTTTCATCGAGGTCCGAAGATAGGACCTTTGGCTTGTCTTGGGAACCGGGCAGGACGAGGCAGACGATTGTCTTGCTCTCCCGAGCGTATTTGACCCGTGGCTGGCCAGGTCTCGCTTCCATGACCGTCATCTGGATTTTCATTTTTTCGGCGCTTGGCTGGTCGTGGATGAGAATCGAAACATGGACATCCTTGTAGGTGTCGTCATCATCGTCTGAACCGACGAAGAAATCGGCCTGGACAAAACTCTCGCCCGGGTAAGCCTTGAACTCCTTGATTTCGGCGTAAATATCTTTCAATATTTTGGAAGAATCATTTTTTTTGCTGGCATTGTCGGGGCTTTCGCCGAGCGTCATCGAATCCGCAAGCCCGGCTTTTTTGTCGGTTGCCCCGAGCCACTCGACAACGGCGAGAGTTAGGAAGAAGAGTAGCCCGAACGTAAGCCAATCAAAATTTTTTATCTCCCGGCGCATGTCTTACCAGAGGTTCAGGGCTGTCGCCCACCTTCTAGCTATTGTATCACTTTTTTAGATGGTCTATAATTCCATGAAAAAATTGAGGCTGAAATGAAGCCGATGAATAGAGAGCTGGACATCCGGAGCACTCTCAACCTCCCTCAGACGTCCTTCTCCATGAAGGCCAAGCTCGCCCAGAAGGAGCCGGAAATTCTGAAATGGTGGGAGGAGATTGACCTCTATTCCGAGATTCTGAAGAAGAGGGCGGGCGCCCCAACGTTTGTCCTTCACGATGGGCCCCCCTATGCAAATGGCAGAATCCACCTGGGGACAGCCCTGAACAAGATATTGAAAGACTTCATCGTCAAGACGAAGACGATGCAAGGGTATCTTTGTCCCTACCTTCCCGGCTGGGATTGCCATGGCTTGCCCATCGAAATCAAAGTTGACCAGCTGCTCGGTGCCAGGAAAAAAGAAATTTCCATGCTTGACTTCCGGGAGGAGTGCAAAAAATATGCCGAGAAGTTCATCGATATCCAGCGAGAGGAGTTCAAGCGGCTGGGAGTTTTTGGTGAGTGGAAGACTCCCTATTTGACGATGGACCCTGAATACGAGGCCGATGTTCTTCGTCATCTGGCTGCTTTTTTTGCTTCCGGCAACGTCTACAAGGGGCTTCGTCCTGTCCACTGGTGTTCGCATTGTCAGACGGCTTTGGCCGAAGCCGAGATCGAGTACCGGGACCGCACTTCGCCCTCAATTTACGTGAAATTCCCCCTTCTCTCGGACCTCTCGTCAAAATTCCCCTCGCTTGCCGGGAAAAAGGTCTTTGTTCTCATCTGGACAACGACACCATGGACGTTGCCGGCCAACCTGGCCATCGCTTTCCATCCCGAGCATGAGTACGCTGCCTTTGAGGTAGGGGATGAGGTCTATATTGCGGCCAAGCGCCTTCTTCCCATCCTGAGCGAAGAGCTTGGTTTTCACGAGACAAAGACGCTGGCCACTTTTTTCGGTCGGGAGATGGAAGGCTTAAAAGCCCGCCATCCCTGGATAGATAGAGAGTCGCTCCTCGTCTTGGCCGATTACGTCACCCTGGAGGACGGGACGGGCTGCGTCCACACCGCCCCTGGCCACGGCCACGAGGATTATCTCACTGGACTTGCTTATAACCTTGACATCTACACCCCTGTCGACAGCGAAGGGAAGTTCATCCCTCAGGTCGATCGCTACGGCGGCCGCAACGTTTTTGAAGCCAACCGCCTGATCACCGAAGATATGAAAAGGGATGGCACTCTCCTCAAGGAAACGACCATCACCCATTCCTACCCCCATTGCTGGCGCTGCAAGAACCCGGTCATCTTTCGGGCGACAGCTCAGTGGTTCATCTCCATGGACAACGGCAGCTTGCGGCAAAAAGCCCTTGCCGAGATAAGGAAGGTGCGCTGGATTCCGCCGTGGGGCGAGGAGAGGATTGCCAACATGATGAGTAGCCGGCCAGACTGGTGCATTTCGCGTCAGCGCCTGTGGGGAGTGCCTATTCCGGCTTTCACCTGCCAGTTGTGCGGGCATATCCTTGCTTCCGAAAAGATTGCCCTTGCTGTGGCCGATGTTTTCTCGCGGGAGGGCTCAAACGCCTGGTTTGAAAAAGCGGCCGAGGAGCTTGTGCCGGCCGGGATGAGCTGTCCCCGCTGCGGCGGTCAGAAGTTTGAGAAGGAAAGCAACATCCTCGATGTCTGGTTCGAGTCGGGAGCAAGTCACGCCGTCCTGGGCAAGAGACCCGATTTGCCCTGGCCCTCTGATGTCTACATCGAAGGCCACGACCAGTACCGGGGCTGGTTCAATAGCTCCCTCCTCATCGGCGTCGGGGCAAAAAACGCCTCACCTTATAGAACATGCATCACCCACGGCTTTGTCCTCGACGAACAGGGCCGGGCCATGTCCAAATCCCTCGGCAACTTCATCGAACCCGAGGAGATTATCTCCCAAAACGGGGCAGAGGTGCTGCGACTGTGGGTGGCCATGCTCGATTATAAGGAGGATGCCAAACTCGGACCCGAAATCCTCGAAAGGCTGGTCGATGCTTACCGCAAGATCCGCAACACCTGGCGGTTTCTGCTCGGAAACCTCTCCGATTTTGACCCGACCACCGAATCCGTTCCGGTCGAAAAGATGCTCCTTCTCGACCGCTGGGCTCTGGAGAAAATGGCCGCTGTGGGAAGACGAGCTCTCAGAGCCTATGACGCCTATGAGTTCCACCTTGTCTTCCACGCCATTTTCAGCTTTTTCACGGTCGAGCTCAGCGCTTTCTACCTCGACGTGACGAAAGATAGGATGTACTGCTCGGCGCCAAAATCTCCGGGGCGGAAGTCTGGCCAGACGGCGTTCTTCCGGATTCTTAAGGATACCCTCCTCTTGATGGCTCCCATCCTGCCCTTTACGACCGAGGAAGCTTGGCAGCACTTGCCTTCTTTTTTGGGCAAGGAGGGGTCCGTCCACTTGGAGACCTTTCCCGATTTCACCGACAGATGGTTGCTCGAAAGGGAGGAGCGCGACATGGAGAGACTTCTTACCCTCCGCGAATCTGTTCTCAAGGAGTTGGAAAGAGCGAGGGAGGAGAAGCTCATCGGGAATTCCCTCGAAGCAGAGGTTCGCCTTAAGCCTTCTCAGGACGACCTGAGCCTTTTACAAGAACATAGTCAGGATTTAACTACGCTTTTCATCGTCTCCTCGGTTGTCGTCGAGGGTGGGGCGCCAGAAAAGACAGAAGTCCGGGTCGTTAGGGCGCCGGGCGAAAAATGCCAGCGGTGCTGGAATTATTCTCCGCATGTTGGCCAGAGTCCGGACTATCCTCAATTATGCCGCCGGTGCGAAGATGTCGTCAGGGAAATCCTCGGATGAAAAAGACAACTCCCTATTTTATCCTCATCGCTTTTTTGCTCGCCGCCGACCAGCTCACCAAGTGGCTGGTGACGAAAAAAGTGGCCCTCCATTCTGCGGTCCCCGTCATTCCTGGTTTTTTTAACATTACCCATATCCACAACCGGGGAGCTATCTTTGGAGCTTTTGGCCGGATAGGCAGCCCTTTTGTCTCCATTGCCCTGACCCTGGCTTCCCTTACTGCTTTGGGTCTCGTCATCTATTATTTCGTCAAAACTCCCGTTTCCGAGCGCGGGTTGAAGATCGCTCTTTCGCTCATCCTGGCTGGCGCCCTCGGAAACCTCGCCGACCGTCTTGGCCGCGGCTACGTAGTCGATTTTCTCGATTTTTATGTCAACCGATGGCACTGGCCATTTTTTAATGTCGCTGATTCTTCGATCACGGTGGGGGCGGGACTGCTTCTTTATTTCTTGTTCATCCGGAGGCCAAAATGTTCCCTGTCCTCCTGCGGATTGGGCCGCTGACCATCCACACCTATGGCCTGATGATGGCCATCGGCGTGGCCGTGGCCCTCTGGTTCCTCTACCGCCAGTCAACCCGCCAGGGGCTCGAGGCAGGCCGCATTGTTGACGCCGGCTTCTATACCATATTGATTTCGCTCTTGGGAGCCAAGCTGGTTCTCTTTGTCGGCAATTTCTCTTACTACACCCGCTATCCTGGAGAGCTTCTTAGCCTGGCCAGGTCGGGAGGGGTATTCCAGGGAGGACTCGTCTTCGGCGTCCTCTTTGCCCTCTGGTATTTCCGGCGCAAGCAGATTCCCACCTGGATAGTGGCGGACATCGCCGCTCCTGCGCTCGCCCTCGGTCACGGTTTTGGCCGCATTGGCTGTTTCATGGCCGGGTGTTGCTATGGCCGAGCGTGTGAGGCAGCCATTGGCGTCAAGTTTAGCAGCACCTACGCTCACAGCCTTACCGGTGTCCCTTTGAACGAAGCTATCCACCCCGTCCAGCTCTACGAATCAGCGCTCAACTTTTTGAATTTTTTCATTCTTTTCCTCATCCTGCGACGGAAAAAATTTGATGGCCAGGTTTTTAGCCTTTACATCATCAACTATTCTTTGATTCGTTATTTCACCGAGTTTTATCGGGGCGACCACCCGGAACGGGCCTTCTTGGTGAGGGGGCCATCCCCTTACCTCAGTTTTTCCTATCCTCAATTTTTTTGCGTCCTGGGCTTTGCCTTGGGTCTTGCGCTGCTGGCGATCTTAAGAAAAAAAAGAAGTGCCTGAGAAGAAATTTTTCGTCACGCGCTCCTTTGGTTCTGGGCGTCGGCTGGATGTTTTCCTGGCGGCCAACATCAGGGACCTGACAAGAGCCCAGGCCCAGAAACTTATCGCCGACCAGAAAGCAACGGTTAACCGAGAAGCAGCCAAACCAGCCCAAAAGCTTAAGGTGGGCGATATCGTTGAGGTCGAGCTTCCGGAAGCTCAACCGAATGAGCTCCGGCCGATGAACGTTCCCCTCGACATCATTTATTGCGATGAGCACGTCATTGTCCTCAACAAGCCCGCCGGCTTGACGGTTCATCCGGGTGCCGGGATAGAAGAGGTAACTTTGGTCAATGCTCTTCTTTACCATTTCCCGGGCATCGAGAAGGTCGGACACCCCCAAAGGCCGGGCATCGTCCATCGACTGGACAAGGAGACATCGGGCGTCATGGTCGTCGCCAGGAGCGAGCGAGCTTACGCCGAACTCAAGCGGCAGTTCAAAGCCCGCGAAGTGGAGAAAATCTATCTTGGTCTGGTTAAGGGCCAGGTTCAGGTACCCCAAGGGAAAATCGATTGGGCCATCGGTCGCCACCCCAAACACCGGCAGCGGATTTCTGTTCGGACCAAGAAGCCTCGTGAAGCCCTGACCTTGTATACAGTGCGTAAAATCCTCGATGATTTTACCCTTGTTGAGGTCAAGCCAGTGACGGGGCGGACCCATCAAATCCGCGTCCATTTCGCCGCCGCCGGCCATCCCATCGTTGGGGATCCACGCTATGGCGGAAGAGAAAAGCACCGAAAATTCCCCCGGCTCTATCTCCACGCCTGGCGGATTGTCTTCACCCACCCCGTGACTCGAATTCTCTGCGAATTCTACGCCCCGATTCCCCCCGAATTCCAGGAAATCATTCACGCCTGACCTCTTTCTCTTGAGCGGGCGATGGCTTTGGTGTATGATATGGCCTGCTCTTAAATTCTCGACACATCGATTCTTAAGAGCTAATCGGAACAAACCAACCCCTCCAGTGGAGGCTCGAAGATGAAAGATTATGCGCCGGAAAGAATCCGCAACATTGCCCTCGTTGGTCACGGCTCCTCGGGCAAGACTTCTTTGGCCTCAGCTTGGCTTTATAATTTTGGCGCCACCTCCCGGCTGACCAAGGTGGAGAAGGGGAACACCGTCACCGACTATGAGCCCGAGGAAATCGAACGGAAGATATCCATCAACTCGGCCCTGTGTTTCTTCGAAGTCAGGGACCATAAGTTCCATTGCCTGGACACGCCCGGCTACAGCAACTTTCTATGGGACACGCGGGCCGCCTTGCGGGCTGTGGACGGTGCTTTAGTCCTTGTCTGCGGAGTGGCTGGAGTCGAAGTCGGCACCGAAAAAGTGTGGGAGATGCTCGAAGAGTTCAAGCTGCCCCGTTTTATCGTCGTCAACAAGCTGGACAGAGAAAATGCCAACTTCAAGCGGACGCTGGAATCGATTCACCAGTTTTTCGGCCGGCGGGCTGTCCCGGTTCAGTTTCCTTTGGGAGAGGAGAAGGACTTCCGGGGCGTGGTTGACCTCATTCGGATGAAGGCGTTCGTTTTTGAGAAAGATGAAAGCGGCCGTTTCCGCGAGGAAGAAATCCCCGACAATGTCCGTGGCGAAGCGGCGAAGAAGAGGGAAGAGCTGGCGGAGATGATTGCCGAAAACGAGGAAAGTTTGATGGAGAAATACCTGGACAAGGGGGAGCTTTCGGCTGAAGAAATCCAGGCCGGTTTGAAGAAGGCCGTGCTCAGCCTCCAGCTTTTTCCCGTTTTTGCCTGTTCGGCTTTGTTGAACATCGGGACCCAGCCTTTGGCCGAGATGGGTCTGGATTTGCTGCCCTCCCCGGTGGAGAGGGGAGAAGTTCAGGCGACCGTCAAGGGGAGTGAAAATACGGTCAGACCTTCTCTGGATGCGCCCTTTTCGGCGCTCGTTTTCAAGACGATTTCCGACCCTTACACGGGTCGAATCTCCTTGCTTCGGGTCTTCTCTGGCCGGGTTAATCCCGACGCCATTGTTACCAACTCCAGCCAGGATACGGATGAAAAGCTCAGTGGCCTTTTCTTCCTTCAGGGCAAGGAGCAGGTCCCGGCCGGTCAGGCTAAGGTGGGGGATATCGTCGCTACGGCCAAACTCAAGGCTACTCTGACCGGCGATACGCTTTGTGCCCGCGGCGCCGATATCGTCTTCCCCCGTATCAAATTTCCCGAGCCATCGATCTCTTTTGCCATCGAGCCCAAGACGAGGGCGGATGAGGATAGAATCTCCCAGGCCACCCACCGGATAACCGATGAGGACCCGACAGCCCGGATCGAACGGGATTCGGAAACAGGCCAGCTCCTCATCTCGGGCAACGGCCAGCTCCACGTCGAGATCATCACCGACAAGTTGAAGAAACGGTATAACGTCGACGTCGTCCTCAAGCCGCCCAAGATTGCCTACAAGGAAACTATCAAAGGGCGCTCGGATGTCCAGGGGAAATACAAGCGCCAGACAGGAGGCCGGGGCCAGTACGGTGACGTCAAAATCAAAATGGAGCCCCTGCCCCGGGGCAAGGACTTTGAATTCGAGGACAAGATTTTCGGAGGCGCCATCCCCAAGAATTTCATCCCTTCCATAGAAAAGGGAATCCAGGAAGCGCGCAAGAAAGGCATTCTGGCCGGATACCCGACGATCGATTTCAAGGTGATCCTCTACGATGGTAGCTACCATGAGGTCGACTCATCCGATATCGCCTTCAAAATCGCAGCTTCCATGGCTTTCAAGAAGGGCATGAAGGAAGCCAAACCCACGTTGCTCGAGCCGATCATGAGCGTTGAAGTCTACACGCCTGAAACTTACATGGGTGATATCATGGGCAACCTGAACGGCCGTCGGGGCAAGCTCCAGGGCATGGAACAAAAGGGGAACATGCGCATTATCAAGGCGCTCGTCCCCATGGCCGAGATGCTCGATTTTGAGCCGACGTTAACCTCGATCACGGGTGGCCGGGGCTCTTTCCTGATGGAGTTCTCCCACTACGAAGAAGTCCCGGCTCATATCCAGCAGAAGATTATTGCCGAGGCGGTTAAGGAAGGACGGGTTAAGCCCGAGGAAGAGTAGGGTTAGAATCTTGCTCCAAAAATGAGATAGACCATTCCCCGGGACGCTCTGGGCTGCTGAAGGCTCTTGCTTCCGACTCCATACATCAAGACGAGGGGTCCAACAGGTGTGGAAAGGTGGAGACCCGCTCCAATTCCCCAGAGGAGGCCCGGACGGTAAACGATATTGCTCCATTCCTGCTCGAAGTCGAGAGCCAAATTAGCTGCCGCCTGAAGATAGACGAAGTCACTGAGTTTGTATCGGTATTGAGTGCCAAGGATTTTCATCTCATTTCCGGATAGCTGGTCGTAGCCCATGCCGATGAAAGTCATCGGATGAGCCGGGTTAAAAAACTTGAAAAAAGGAATCTGAGCCGAGGATATTCCCCAGAAGCCATAAAGACGAAGGGTGTGACGCCAGAAAAAAGTATCATAGATATCCACTCGGATTTCCAATCGCTCATAGGGAATGGAAGTGCCGGTGAAATCGTAACTGCCCTCGTAGTCGGCCCGGAGAAAGAACCCCTTTGTGGGAGTCCAGACAGAGTCGAGGGTGTCGGCGGTGACGGTCAGGCAAAATCGCTCCAGGTGGTCTTTCCGGTCGGTGGCGAGGTCCCGGTAGGGTGAAGCGGCCAGGGCGTTGATGTCCATGTTTTCCATAGCAAAAGAGAATTCCAGGTTTATCCTTTTGGCGAGGGCGAGCCCGAGGCCAGCTCTCGATGTCCATGATTTTTTTTGGTAGGTGGCCAGCCGTCTTCCGGTTTCCTCGTAGAGGCGCGTTGGAACTTGTTGATAGTGAACTTCGAGGAAGGGATAGATCGAAAAATTTAGCCTCTGAGGAGAAAACAGGACACGCGAGCGAAACCGGGTCAAGCCAACTAAATCCAACTCGCTTTCCCAGCGCATACCGGAAAAGGGGAGGTTCGTCATGACGGTGTTGCCGGTGATGACGAGCTTCTTAAAATCGTCATAGCCAAAACCCAGGCGGAGCTTGGCCCGCGGCAATTCCTTGATGTCTAAACGGAGCTCGAGCCTGGCCTCGTCAAGCGGATAAATGGATGAATAGATACTCTCGAAATACCCCAAAGAATAGAGATCTTCGATGCGGCGGCTGAGAGTCTGTTCGTCGACCACCTGGCCAGCTCTCAGGCCCAGCGAGCGACCGATGAAGGGAGTCGGAAGCGTTTGATTTCCCCGGATGACGATGCGCTCCAGGATGAATTTTTTCTTCCTCTGGACAAGGGGTGTTTTTTCGCCGGGTGAGGCTGGCTCTTCCGACTCTGACCTTTTCAGGCCGAATTTTTCTTGGAGAGCGGCCAGGACAGGCCGCTTCTCCTCGGCTGCCGCTTCGCCCCGCTCCAGGATTTTAGCCAGTTTTTCAGGGAAGAAATAATCCATGCTGCTCAGGCCCCGCATGTCGGGGACAATGAGGATATCGGCCATGGCTTTGTTTTCCTTTTTTTGTTCCGCTTCGACGATGCGCAATGTCTGGGTTAGAACCCGGTCAGCTGAGCCCAGCTCGCCGCTCTCGAGGAGAGGAGAGCCAAGGTCGACAGCGATGACGATGTCTGCCCCCATTTCTTTGACGACATCGACGGGGAGGTTGTTGAGGACGCCGCCGTCGATGAGGAGGAGGTTATCCCAGTCGACGGGACTGAACATGGTGGGGACAGCCATGGTGGCTCGCATGGCTTTGATGAGCGAGCCCTGGCTGAGGATGACCTCTCGGCCTGAGATGAGGTCCACAGCCACGCACCGGAAGGGAATGGGAAGGTCATCGAAATCGATATCGCCAGGCAAAGGGAAAGCCAGTTCCGAGAACAGCTGGACAAATTTTTGTCCGAAGATCAAGCCGCTTGGCGGCCTGGGTATGCCCTTGTCGAGGAAGAATTCAAGCTGATAACGGCCGTCGAGGTTTTTTTCAAAAAAGGGCACAAGAGGCCGTGGGGGGCGGTCGGTAAAGAAATCGAGCCAGTTGATGCTCTGAGCAATCCTCTCGATGTCTCGGCCGCTGTAACCCATGGCATAAAGAGCAGCCACGATTCCACCGGCGCTCGTCCCGGCAATACAATCAACAGGAATGTCCAAATCATCAAGACATTTAAGAATGGGGATGTGGGCCAAGCCCTTGGCTCCTCCACCGCTCAGGACGAGGCCGATTTTTGGACGGCTGGAAGCGAAGCCACTTCCCCAAAGCTGGAGGAGGGTAAGAAGAATGACGAGAGGACGCGTCAATCGAGCTATCCTGGTTGGGTTTTGGATTAGCGACAGCGTTGCCAGTCGGAATCGCTGTAGAGGTGGTCGAGCTCTTTCCACATGTCCTTTAGGTCGCAGACCATGACGAGGAGGTCCTGGGTCTTGCCCGAGAGGTCCTTAACATAATCGGGAAGCAGAGCTTCCTCCCGAAAGCCGAGGCGGCGGAAAATCTTCTGCGCCGCTTTCTGAGGCCTCATCATCTTGGCGACAATTTTTTCGACATTTTTCGCAGCGGCGAGAAAATAGAGCTCGCGAATCATCGCCGTTCCCAGACCCAGCCTCCGGAAGGGCCGGGCCACAATAATGCGGATTTCAGCCTGGTGTCGCCGCCATTCTTCGCCGCTCATTTCCAGAGCCCCGTCGGCGACAATCTCTTTTTTGTCGAGAGCGATGAGACGATGGACAAGCCCCTCTTCAGCGAGCTTGATTCTCTGGCTGACGACCTCTCGATTGGTGACGTCTACTCTCAGGTAGCGCCGGTCTTCAGGAGGAAGGCCGCGGTAGAATTTCATGAGCGCATCGAGATCTTGAGAACTCAATGGCCGGATGATGATTTCCTTTCCGTCCTTAAGGATGACCTTTTTTTCTTTCACGCACGCCTCCTCGGCAGCTGCCAGGGCATTCGATTTCGTGTCCCAATATAGGAGAGCTCATCGACTCTTGTCAAGGACCAGAGCCCTCGAGACACGACCGGAGGCGTTTTTAGTGGCCAATCAGGGGGTGTTATTTTTCTTGACCAAAAGGAGAAGCAAACTGGCCAGGATGGTGAGAGTAAGGGAAAGAACGAAGGGCCATTCCATGCCGACTTTGTCCCAGAGTAGACCCGCGATAAAAGAAGCGGGAAGAGCGCAAAGGCCAATGACCATCTGGAAACCGCCGAGACAGCTCGCCCGAAAGGCGATGGGAGAAAGGTCACAGACAAGGGTCTTCTGGACGGGTTCGAGAGCGGCCTTATGGAGGCCATAGAGGACGAAAATCAACACAAATAGCGGCCGGCTGGGCGAGGAGAGGACCCCGACACAGACAGCTACCCAGAAAAGAAAGGCTAAGTAGAGGACAGCTTTTCCGCCCATCCGGTCGACAAGTCTACCGAAGGGGTAAGAAAAAAGAGAAGCAGTGGCCGTGAAAATGAGGTAGAGAACGGGGACGAAGGCGATCCGGAAGCCGACCATCTTAGCAGCGACAAGAAGAAAGGAGTAGCTGAACCCGCCCAGGGAGAAAATAGCGCTAAGGAGAAGATAAAGGCGAAAATTTGGGCTCAATTCTCTTAAGGTGAGGCCCTTAAAGATCCTCGTTCCTTCGCTTCGTTTTTCCCGGATGAAAAAGAATATCAAGACGGCGCTGACAAGAGAAGGGAGTGCGGCGAGGGCGAAAAGGAGCCGGAAGCCGAGCCAATGGACAAGCGCGATACAGATGAGGATGCCGCCGACAGCGCCGAGGTTGTCCATGGCGCGGAGAAGGCCGAAACTCCGGCCCCGATCAAGCTCAGAAGTCATATCAGCGACCATGGCATCTCGAGGCGCACTCCTTATTTTGCCCATTCGGTCGAGGATGCGGAACGGGATGAGGTGGGGCCAGAGGGTGGAAAGAGCATAGCCCAGCCTGGAGACTGAACCACAAAGGTAGCCCGTCCAGATAAAAATTTTTCTCTTCCGGATTCTATCCGATATATATCCGGAGATTGCCTGGGAAAGCGAAACGAGAGCGTCGCCAAGTCCGTCGAGAAAACCCAGAGCAGCCATGTGGGCCTTGAGAACCTGGGTGACAAAGAGAGGCCAGATGGGATAAATGATGTCCGAGCCCATATCGTTGAGGAATGAGGCAGCGGCGAATACCCAGAGCTTTTTCTTGGGATGCGTTGGCCGTGTTTCCATTAAGCCTGTCTGGAGAATCTCATCCATTCTACGAACGGGCCGCTGGCCTGTCAAGGAATCTGCCGTCCCTGAAATTGCCGTGAAGAAAACCCGATCGGGCATTCTTGAGCGTTTGACGGAGACAGCAAGGATGGATATCATACATTAATCTCGGGTGGTGGAGAGGACGAGGTGGAAGTCTTCCCTGGTTGGCCTCGATTCTGTTGCTGTCCGGCATAAAACCTATATTACGGAAAGAAAATGGGAGGAATAAGGCCATGAACAACCACACATGGAAAGAAAAATTATTCTTATTTTTAACTCTGGCCTTGGTCGGTGCCTCCGGGCTTTCAGCCCAGAGCCTGAAAACCCCGGCCGAAGAGGCGCGCTTCACCCAGTACACCCAGCATGAGGACGTTGCCCGTTTCTTGAGTTCACTCGACCATCTTTCGTCCGAGGTATCCGTTCGGGTCATCGGCCAGACAAGAGAAGCGAGAGGATTTTCGGCCAAGGACCTTTTCCTTGTCATCATCACGATGGAGGGCGTTGACCATCCAGAAAAACTCGACCCGAAGAAACCCACGGTTTTCCTTATTGCCTCCCAGCACGGCAACGAGCAATCAGCCAAGGAAGCAGCCCTGGCCCTCTGTCGCGACCTTGGCCTCGGCGAGCTCAAGCCGCTTCTCGAAAAAGTGAACGTCCTTATCCTCCCCCAGGCCAACCCTTACGGGAACTGGGTCGACCGCCGCCAGAACGAGCAGGACCTGGATTTGAACCGCGACCACGTCAAGCTCGAGGCCGAGGAGACAAAGGCCATCCACCGGGTTTTTTCGGCCTGGCGTCCTGAGGTGACTATCGATGTCCATGAAAAAGGAGACGATTATTACCGGGTCTCCATCGGCTGCGTTTCCAACGCCAACATCCATTCCCGGCTCCAGGAATTCTCGCGTTCCCGAATCCTTTCGGCTGTCGAGAAGAGTTTAGCGAAGAAACGCATTACCTTCCACGAATACCTTGTCAGCCAGGAGATGGGGATCGATTCATCGGCTGGCGTCCGCTATCGGCCCGAGGAGCTGGCCGGCCGGGAGATGATGCTCCGGTACAGCACGACCGACCTCAACGACGGCCGCAACAGCCTGGGCATCTATGAGACGCTCTCTTTCATCCAGGAAGGAGCCTCACGCCACGACCTCGAGACCCTCGAGGAGAGGACTCGCTGGCAGCACGCCGGGCTTCGCTCTTTCCTCGAGGCGATCGCCGCTCACGGGGATGAGGTCAAAAGCCTTGTCCGCGAACTCCGCCGTGGCCTCATCGAGCGAGGAGCTAACTATGCGGAGGAAGACCTCGTCCACCTGCGGATGGAATATGCCCGGGACGAAAGGCAGCCGACCCTGACTATCAAGAGGTTTGAGCGAGCAGAAACCCCTATCCGGGGCGTCCTCAAAGTCGACAAGAAGGCGGGCGAAATGCTGACTGCCGCCGATATCGCGCCATACCCGTTTCCGCCTGATTTGAAAGTGACGACCGAAGTCGTCAAGAACTGGTTTCCAGCCGTCCGGCCGACCCTGAGTGTTCCGCGGCCTCTCGGCTATTTTATTCCCTCTCGCCATGAGGATGTCGTTCGAACGCTGCTCGACCACGGACTTCGTGTCGACATGGTGACGAAGGATAAGACCCTGGAGGTCGAAGCCTACCTGGTGAGCGAGGTTGTCCCCTCAAAATACGATTATCTGCCCCCAGAAAAGATTGAAGTCGAGAAGAAGAGCCCCCAAATTGTGGTCAAAAGAGGAGATTTTTATGTCAGCTGCGACCAGCTCGGCGCCAACTTGATTCCTTGCTTGCTCGAGCCGCAGTCGGAATACGGGCTTATTCGCTACTGGACCCTCAAGCTTGTCCCCGAAAAAGGAAACTTTTTCGCTTTCTACCGGTTGACCAAGCCGTCAACCATGTCTCTTGTTCCTTATCGCCCCTGGAGCCGGTAGGATCATTTTTTCTCGGTGAGCTCCAGGTAGATGACCTCGGGCAGGCTCAGCCAGCGAGGCCTTCCCGGTTGAGCTGGCCTGTCGACGACGCTGAAGATTTTCTTGATGTCCTCGAGCGATTTCCCCTCGGCGATGAGGCCGCGGATGCGGGTCTGTTTGTCTTCGAGTGCCTGGATAAAAGCCTCGATATCGGCCCGGGTTGCCTTGTCGGCGTGGCCCGAGAGGAAGGTTTCGGCGCCCAGGTCGAGGACCGCTTTGAGCACATTCACGAGACCGAAGGAATTCCCGTTTTTATGCCGATGGATGAGAGGGTCGCGGCCCTTAAAGTAAAGGTCGCCGATAAAGGCCACTTTCTCAGCGGGGAAATAGACAATGGTATCGCCGCTCGTGTGGGCGGGGCCAAAATAAACAAGCTGGACAGTGTCCCCGCCCAGCTTCAGCTCGAGCTTATCCGAGAAAGTGGTTTGGGGAAGGCAAGCGCGGAGCTTTTCGTCTTGAAAGGCCTGCTCCAAATCTTGACGGGTTTTGTCGTGGGCAACGATTTTGATTCCCGGGGGAAAGGCCGGCAAACCGTTGACATGATCGCCGTCGCTGTGCGTCAATACTACATAACCTATAGGATTAGTAGATAAATTTTTGATTTTCTCGAGCATTTCTTTGGCCGTCGTTTCGCTCATCTTGGCGTCTATAACCAGAGTCTCGCCCGAAGCCAGGTAAACGCCGGCGTGGGCGCCGCTTCCTCCCGTAACGAGGTAGATCTTGGGGGTGATTTGCTCAAACACAAGGGGCGGCGGCTCGGGCGGGGCCTGGCCTGCCTGCGTGGGCAAACACCCTACCTCACCGACCAAGAGCGCGCTCATCAGGGCCAAGATTCCAAGGCAGGCGATTCTCTTTTTCATGATGCCTCCTTAAACACGGAGATGGACCTTGAGCCTGTCTCCGAGGGCAAAATTGAGAGCCACCCTGGCCATAACCCAGACCGGAAGGGGAGAGGTGACTACCTCTGTTTTTCCCCCCTTGACTGCGCTCACGATGGAGGGAATGCTTTTCTCGGCTTCGACCAGGGTGTAGGTGAACCCTAATTGCCAGAGATTATGGCAATCGGAATTGCCGACGAGTGGCTTGCCATGACGCTGAGCGATTTGGATGGCCTTTCGGTTGCAGTTGAGAAAATGATTGTAGAAAAAGGAGAACTCAATGGCATCGAAAACAGAAAGATGGGTTTCGAGCTTGGAGCGAAGGCATTTGAGCCCGGGATAATAGGGATGAGGGGCGATGACGAGGCTCGAGCCTCCTTTTATTTCGGCCAGCTCTTCAAGAAACTTGATTTTCGGAATGACGCCGCCTTCGGGGTTGAGGAGAAGGACATGCTTTCCGGAGAGGGTGAGTTCTGCGCCGGGGATCAAAAGGAGGCCGCGCAAGGCGGCATAATCCTCAAGCTCGGAATTGTTCGTGATGATGTCGTGGTTGGTGATGGCCAGGGCGTCGAAGCCCAGTTCAGCCGCTCGGTCGATGAGCTTCCTGGCGCTGAAGTTGATGTAGTCCTTGGGGTCCTCGGCGCTGTGCGCATGCAAATCCACCTTCAATCGGGGTCCGACCACAGTGACTAACAGAGAATGAAGAAAAAAACCATCTTTATAGCCAGAATCGGAGCTTCCTTAACTCGTTCGACTCCGCAGCGCCTCCTTGACCTTGAGGCCGATTTCTGCTGGGCTCTTGGCTACGGCGACGCCAGCTTGCTCCAAGGCTTCCATCTTCTCCTTGGCTGTTCCTTTGCCGCCCGCGATGATAGCGCCAGCGTGTCCCATCCGCCTACCCGGTGGGGCCGTCTGTCCGGCGATAAAACTGACCACCGGTTTATCAAATTCCTTTTTGATGTAATCCGCCGCCTCTTCCTCCGCTGTCCCGCCGATTTCGCCGATGATGATGACGGCTTCCGTGTTCCTATCTTCTTTGAACAGCCTGAGCAAGTCGATGTATTTCAGGCCGACGATGGGGTCACCGCCGATGCCGACAGCCGTGGATTGGCCAAACCCAACCTGGCTTACTTGCTGGACAGCCTCGTAAGTCAACGTTCCCGAACGGGAGATGATGCCAATCGTCCCGGGCGTGTGGATATGTCCAGGCATGATTCCAATCTTGCACTTCCCCGGTGAGATGATACCCGGTGTGTTCGGCCCGATGAGGGCGCACGGTTTATCCCTGAGGAAGGCTTTGGCCTTAATCATATCGAAGGTCGGGATTCCCTCAGTGATGCAAACAATCACGGCTACCCCGGCGTCGGCTGCCTCCATGATGGCGTCGGCAGCGAAAAAAGGTGGAACAAAGATAGCGGAAGCGTTGGCCCCCTCCTTCTCCACCGCCTCAGCGACCGTGTTGTAAACGGGCACGCCGAGATGAGTCGTGCCGCCCTTTCCCGGCGTCACACCGGCGACGATTTTCGTTCCGTACTCGATCATTTTTTGGCTGTGGAAAGTTCCCTCCCCACCCGTGATGCCTTGGACGACCAGCCGCGTTTTTTCATCGATGAGGATGCTCATCTTCTGCTCCTTTTCTAAGCCTTCGCCGACTTGGCTTTGGCCAAGGCAACCACTTTCTCGGCCGCCTCCTTCATGCTCGCCGCCGGAGTGAAGGCCAACCCGGATTCCTCGAGAATTTTCTTGCCCAGCTCAACGTTTGTCCCCTCGAGCCGGACGACAATGGGAATCTGGGTCCTTAACTCCCTGGCTGCCTTGACGATGCCATTGGCGATGAGGTCACAGCGAACGATGCCGCCAAATATATTGATCAAAGCGGCCTGAACATCTTGGTCAGCCACGAGAATCTTGAAGGCGTTGGTGACCGCTTCCTCCGTCACGCCACCGCCGACGTCCAGAAAGTTGGCCGGCATGCCGCCTGAATATTTGATGATGTCCATGGTCGCCATGGCCAGGCCGGCGCCGTTGACCATGCAGCCGACGTTGCCGTCCAGTTTGATATAATTCAGGTTGAACTTGGAAGCCTCAACCTCTAACGGGTCTTCTTCGTTCAGGTCGCGCATAGCCTGGATTTCGGGGTGGCGAGCGATGGCATTGTCATCAAAGTTCATTTTGGCATCGAGAGCCAGCACATTCCCGGCCGCTGTGATGATGAGCGGGTTGATTTCAGCCAGGGAGGCATCCGTCAGCTGGAATGCGCGATAGAGGCCGGAGATGAACTTGACGGCCTGCCGGTGGACCTCGCCGGCCAGGCCCAGCCGGAAGGCCAATTTTCTGGCCTGAAATCCAGCCAGACCAGTGACGGGGTTTACCCATTCCTTGAAAATGAGCTCGGGGTGCTCGGCCGCCACTTTTTCAATCTCCACGCCGCCTTCTGTTGACGCCATGACGACGGGACATTCTTTCGCCCGGTCGATGACGATGCCAAGGTAAAGCTCCTTCTGAATGTCCTGCGCCTCTTCGACCAGGAGACGCTTGACTACTCTTCCCTGCGGCCCTGTCTGATGGGTGACAAGGGTCATCCCGATCATCTGATGGGCCAGCTTCTCTGTCTCTTCTGGCGACCCGGCCAGCCTAATGCCGCCCCCCTTTCCCCGGCCGCCGGCATGAATCTGAGCCTTAAGCACAACCCGACCCCCAATCTGCTCTGCTATCTGGCGAGCTTGGCCGGGTGTTTCAGCAACTTCACCCCGCGGCACCTGGACGCCGTGCTCACGGAGAATTTGTTTTGCCTGGTATTCGTGGATTTTCACTTCTTCATCTCCTCCCTTTCACATCTCCCTTCCGTCATCTTCGGCTGGCATCGAGCCCGGGCTGGGGATGTGCTCCCCACAGCCTTTTTTTGCTGATTTTTCTCTTGCTCCGCTAATAACCCGTTCTCAGATGGGTCAGCCTTGAGTTTAATCGAGCTTATATTTCTTCTTGCCTTCTTCGTAGAGGTCGCCACCGTACATGTCGTTGATGACGATGCAGGGGAAATTCTTGACTTTAAGGCGGATGATGGCTTCTGGCCCGAGCTCCGGGTAGGCAACGACCTCGGAACCTTCGATACTCTTGGAAATCAACGCTCCCGCCCCACCGACAGAAGCCAGATAAACGGCTTTGTACTTTTTCAACGCCTCCTTGACTTCCTTGCTCCGCTCTCCTTTGCCAATCGTTCCTTTGAGCCCGAGCGCGTGGAGCGTCGGAGCATAGGAGTCCATCCGGTAGCTGGTCGTCGGGCCGGCCGAGCCGATGGGCTTTCCGGGCCGGGCAGGCGTGGGGCCAACATAGTAGATGAACTGACCCTTGATGTCGACAGGAAGCTCTTTTCCCTCTTTGACCAAGTCAATGAGCTTCTTATGGGCGGCGTCCCTTCCCGTCAGAAGGGTGCCGGTGATAAAGACTTTATCTCCTGCCCGGAGCTTGGCGATGACCTCATCCGAAACCGGCGTCGTGATTCTGTGCTCCGCCATTCTCTTCCCTTTCCGAGCGCGGCTCGTTTTGAACCGTTGCGCCCGTTTAGAGTTTCGTCTCCTCGACGGTCTTCTTCACGCCAGCCGCCGTTTTCTGGAGCTGAGCCATTTCCTCTTCCGTGAGTTTGATTTCGTAAATCTTCTCAACTCCCTTGGCGCTGATGAGGACGGGCACGCCGATGAAAAGTCCGTTGATGCCATACTCACCCTCGCACAGCGCTGCTGCCGCCAGAATCCGGCGTTTGTCTTTGAGATAGGACTCGGCCATGATGATGGCACTCCAGGCCGGGCTGAAGAAAGCCGAACCCTTGCCGAAGAGTTTGACAATCTCCGTCCCGGCTTCGCGCGTCCGGAGGACCAGCCTGTCAATCTGCTCCTGGGTGGCAATTTCCGTTAGGGGCACGCCGCCGACAGTCGTCAGTCGGGGCAGAGGAACCATGTCGGGTCCGTGACCTCCGAGAACAGTGCCAGCCACGTCGGCCACGGAAACGCCGAGCTCCATGGCGATGAAGGCGCGCCAGCGGGCTGTATCCAGTGTACCGGCCATTCCGACGACCTGGCGCTTGGGGAAACCCGTCAGCTTGTAAAAGGCGTAAACCATGGCGTCGAGAGGGTTGGTGACGATAATGCAGAAGGCTTTTGGAGCGTACTTCTTGATACCGTCGGCTACTTCCCTGATGATGGCCAGGTTGGTGTTGAGCAAGTCCTCGCGGGTCATTCCGGCCACGCGCGGCTTGCCCGCCGTGACGATAGCTACATCCGCGCCCTCGATATCCTTATAGTCGCCCGTGCCGATGATGTTGGCGTCGTAATTCCCGTGGGGGGCCATCTCCATCAGGTCGAGAGCCTTCCCTTTGACGACGTTGACATAATCGCCAACATCCAGGATGACGATGTCCCCGAGCTCTTTCATCGCCGCCAGCATGGCCAGGTTCTGGCCAATCTGCCCGCCACCGATGAGGGCAATCTTTTTTCTTTGAAACTCCATGAAGACCTCCTCTTTTTAAATTATAGATAATAACCGGAAGCTCAGAATATAATGAAATTGGCGCGGCGAGTCAAGGAAAGTGGCGAGCCCCCTAACGGCCGGCCACTTCTGAAAGATCAGGAAATCTTAGCCCTTGAGATAGCTTTCCCATCTCTCCTTGAGGTTGGGCGATTGCAGGGTTTCCATAAGATAATCGGCAAAAGCTGCACCCGTGGCTCCCGTCGGCCGGCCGGTAACGACCAGCTTCCTCTCGTACTGGCCGCAAATATCCAGCGCCATTTCCAAATTCTTTCCCTTCTCGGGGAAACCGATGTGGCTGAGGAGCATGGCCGCAGCGCGGATCATGCTTGCCGGGTCGGCGTATTGGGCGCGCCCCTCCTTGACCATCCGCGGCGCCGACCCGTGGATGGCCTCGAACATAGCGTATTGCTTTCCAATGTTGGCGCTTCCGGCCGTGCCCACTCCACCCTGGAACTCAGCCGCCTCGTCGGTCAGGATATCGCCGTAGAGGTTGGGAAGCACGAGAACCTGGAAGTCCCGGCGCCTCTTCTCGTCAACGAGCTTGGCTGTCATGATGTCGATGTACCAGTCGTCCGCCTCGATTTCCGGATATTCCTTAGCAATCCGATAGAAATTCTCAAGAAAGCGGCCGTCGGTCGTCTTGACAACGTTGGCCTTAGTAACGCACGTCACGCGCGTCCGGCCGTTCTTCTTGGCGTGTTCGAAGGCCAGGCGACAAATCCTGTCCGCCCCTGGGGTGCTGATGAGCCGGAAGTCGATGGCGATGTCTTCGTCCACTTCAATCCCGAAGGGACCCAGGGCATACACGTCCTCGGTGTTCTCTCGGAAGAAGATCCAGTCGATACCTTGCTGAGGGACACGAACCGGCCGGACGTTGGCGAAGAGGTCGAGCTCCTTTCTCATGGCCACGTTGCAGCTTTCGATATTCGGCCAGGGGTCGCCCTTGCGGGGGGTGGTCGTCGGTCCCTTGAGGGTGACGTGATATTGCTTGATTTCAGCCAGGACATCGTCCGGAATGGGCTTCATGCAGGCGGCCCGGTTTTCGATGGTCAAGCCTTCGATAACCCCAATATAGACCTTGCCGTTCTTGACCTCTTCCTCGAGCATGAATTCGAGGACGCGGCGAGCCTCCTTGGCGATATAGGGGCCGATGCCGTCGCCGCCGATAACGCCAATCTTGATAGGTTTGAGCTTGCTGTAATCAATCCAGTCTGGAGCTTGCTTGAGATTCTCCATCCTTTTCATCTGGGCTTCGAGAAGCTTGCCAAAATGTTCTTTGGCTCTTTCGATGGCAGCCTTATCCATAATGATTCCTCCTTCGATGGGAGTTTGAAAAAGAAGAATGAGGGAATCATTCTATAATGTCTCCGCCCGAAAATCAATGAAAACGGGGAATCCTCGAATATTCGGGAAGGAAATAGCGATTCCGCAACTTTTAAAAAATAGGCCAAAGAGGCCTCTATAAAAGACTAAATATTTTCAGGGGAGCAAATTCGCATTCGTTAAAAAAGGCTTGACATTTTCTTATTCTGGTATATAATAGAAATACCAGAAAGGAGAGGCCCCATGTACCCTGCCCAGATGACTCGAAGAGAGCGGGAAAGCCGTTCTCGACTCAAACCCTATGTCAGTTGGAAGGAATTTATCCGCGGCACTCTGACGGTTCGAGAAC
>Ga0209102_1000260_pt1 | contig 36466 bp, 41 predicted proteins | sample ConPoolayeHmetaG_FD_185483 | JGI IMG/M metagenome (GOLD analysis project Ga0209102, IMG submission 185483) | Hot spring microbial mat communities from California, USA to study Microbial Dark Matter (Phase II) - Cone Pool mat layer H metaG... ...
ACAATACCTACCGGCCTCATCAATCATTAAAATATTTAACTCCCATGGAGTATTATCAACTTAGTCAAAAGAAAGGAGAAAAAGTGTCCGGCATGTATTGGACCACAACATCCTATTGACCTGAAATCTAAATTTAGTTAAAATTAAAGGAAGAAAAAATGACTAACAAATTTTTTTTAAAAATTTCTCAAATAATACTTGCTTGCTTAATTTTTTTGATCCCTCTTTTTATCTGGCCTTTTACAGGAGATTTTTTTGGTTTTCCAAAAATTAATTTTTTTATCTTTGGAACTTTAATTGTTTTTTTGCTTTGGCTGGGAAGTCAGCTTTCGGCCGGTAAATTACAATTAAAATCAAATTTTGTTTATTATCCCCTATTTTTGATTTTGCTAGCCAATATTGTCTCATTTTTAATAAACTGGGGGAGTCTGGAAAAATTTGCCAGCCTTTGGACTATTTTGCCTTTTTTGGGTTTCCTGCTTTTTTCTTTCGTTTTGACTTCGGTTTTTGAACAAAAAAAATTAGTCAAATATATACTTTTAGCAACAGGGGTAATAATTTCTGGTTTGGGAATTTATCTTTTTTTGCTTCCTTCTGGCAAATATCCAATTAATTTCAATATTTTTGGCTTTCCTTTTTCCATTATTAATTCTTCTTTCTCCCCAACCGGAGGAACATTAGTTTCTTTAATATTTTTGCTTTCTTTAATTCCTTTTGTGATTCAGGATTTTGGGGCTTTTTTTACCCAAGAAAAAGAAAAATTTTTCTTAAAAGTGATAGTTGAATCTTTAATAACTTTGGTCATTATTACCGGAATTGGGGTTTTTGCCTTCCAACTTACCAGTATTAACAAACCAGTAATTCTTCCCTATCTTACTGGCTGGGCTATTGCCGTTGAGATTTTGAAATATCCCATAAATGCCCTTTTTGGAGTTGGACCAGGCCAGTTTTTGACCGCCTTTAGCCGCTTCAAACCGGTTAATTATAATTTTTCTAATCTTTGGGCGGCCAGATTTTTCAACTCCTCAAATGAGCCTTTCCAAGTTTTGACCACTTTGGGATTGGTTGGTTTGGCCGCTTATATTTATTTGGTTTTAAAATTTCTTAAAACAGATAAAAAGGGGCCTGAATTTTGGGCAGCGGGAATAATCTTTCTGGCTATGATTCTCTTCCCGGCCAATTTCCTTTTATATTTTCTTTTGGTTATATATCTAACTCTTCTTTCAAAAGAAAAACCAGCTAAAGTTTATTCTTTAAACAAGCAAGTAGGAACAGTCATTAGCACTTCTTGCTTAATTTTGGTTTTCCTAGTTTTTTATCTTTTGGGAAGAAATTTAAGTTCAGAAATTGCTTTTCAAAAATCCTTAATTGCTGCCTCCCAAAACAAAGGGATTGACACTTATAATTTACAAATTAGGGCCTTAAGTTTAAATCCTTACCGAGCTGATTTCCATCAAGTTTATTCCCAGACAAACTTGGCTTTAGCCAATAGTTTAGCCTCCAGGAAGGACTTGTCTGATCAAGACAAACAAATGATTACCCAACTTGTTCAACAAGCAATCAGGGAAGCTAGAAACACTGTTGTTTTGGCTCCCCAAAATGTGGTTGGCTGGGAAAATTTGGCTTCTGTCTACCGGCAGTTAGTAAATTTTGCCCAAGGAGCCGAAGATTGGGCCATTGCTTCCTATGATCAGGCAATAAGATTGGACCCAAACAATCCCCAACAATATCTGAATTTGGGAGGATTTTATTATTCTTTAGGCCAATTTGATCAGGCTATTGGTCTCTTCCAAACTTCAGTTAATTTAAAATCTGATTTTGCCAATGGCTGGTATAATTTGGCAGCTGCCTTCAAGGAGAAAAAGGATTATCAAAAAGCTTTTGATGCCTTAAACCAAACGGCCAGATTTGTGGCTGTTGATTCTCCTGATTGGCAAAAAGTCCAGGATGAAATTGAAGAAGTCAAAGCCAAACTGCCAAAGGCTGAAGAAAAACCAGCCAAAGGAGAAGAAACCCTAAAATTGCCTGAGCCCTTACCCACACCAAAGGCAGAAATTACCCCCATTGAGCTCCCCCCATCTCCTCAACCTTAGAGGTTAAAACCTGTTGACACCTTGGGTATTCTGGGGTATTATGGTTTTAATGCCTGGAAGAAATGTCCCTTTAATAACTGGTCAAATCTACCATACTCTCAACCGAGGAGTTGCCTCCCAACCAATTTTTTTAAATAAAAAAAATTATCAAAGAGACCTTGTCAAAAACGATTGCGGGTTGGCGGGAATTACCGAAGAAGTAAATCTTTCTCTTCCTGACACCAAACGAAGGTGGTATAGATTTGATCTTGCCAAAGAGCCAGTGTTAGAAGCAGTCACAGAATATAGGATTTGCCTCAAATCTCAGCCATATCTGGGAAAATATCCAGTTTATTGGATAAAAGATAGTTCCTCTCCTTATAAATTTAATTTACGAGAGTATGCTTATTATTAAAAATAAAAACTTTAAAAATTTTTTTCTTTTATTTTTAATTATTGTCAGCCTTATTATTCTGCTTTTTTTAATTGGCAAGCCTATTTTTTTTATGGGTTGGGCAGCTCGACGGGGAACTTGTGGGGCAAAATGCTCTAATAATTATCAGTGTTTACCGGGTTATTTCTGTTACAATGGGGTTTGCCGAAATAATGACTGTCCTGAGAATATTGGCTGCCGATGTTTTGCTCCAGCTCCCCTACCTACACGTCAGCTTCCAACTCAAAGACCAACCAGTACTCCTCCGGCAGTTCTCCCGACTCTTGTTCCTTGTAATATTCAATGCACCTCTGATTTTCAGTGTCAAACTTATTATTGTCACCGTCAACTTAAGGTCTGTCGAAAAATAAATTGCCCGGAAGAACCAAATTGTGTCTGCTTGACTCCCTCACCACGACCAATCACCCCTGCTTTAACCATCTCTCCAAAACCAACCACAGTTCCTTATATTCGCTACTAAAAACACCTTTGCATTTAATTAAAAGATTTCATATCATTTCATTAAGATATGGTATCCTTTTTGCACAAATTAACTATTTTTCTCTTCTTTATTTTTCTTCTTTCTTCAATCGTCAGCAAAGAGGCTTTAGCCGTCACCAAAAAAGGGGTTGCTTGTACCCTTCCGAGAGGAAGCAATCCCCCGCTTGTTCTTTCTCAACTAAAGGACTCCCTTGGAGTAACTTGGTTTTACAGGTGGGGTTACCGGGATTATTCTCCAGATGCTCATCCCGAAGTAGATTTTATTCCCATGGTTTGGGGAAGAGACCTTCCCCAAGAAGCAAGAAACACCGCCCAGTCTTTGCCTGGTTCTTATTGGTTGATTTGGAATGAGCCAAATTTTCAAGAACAGTCAAATATAACTCCTGAAGAGGCGGTCCCTTTGTATAAAACGGTTTACGATACGATTAAATCCTGGGACCCTCAAGCAAAATTAATTGTTGGCGGAGTCGCTTTTGGCGGAAATACAATGGATGGAATAGTTTGGCTTGAGCGATTTTTTAATCATTACCGGCAAACTTATGGGGTCAATCCTCCGGTTAACGGTTGGCATTTCCATGCTTATATTGACCATGATGTTATTTGTCGATATTCTGGTTGTCGCCATTATTCATTCACTCTTTGGAAAACAAAAGTTGAAGAGATAATCAATTGGGTTAAAAATCATGGCGGTGGAGAAATTTGGGTCACTGAATGGGGCGTTTTAGGTTCTTATGACTTGAATGTCTCACAGGTGATGGCAGAAACCCTTTCTTATCTTGAAAATAGCCCCGATATTACCAGATATGCTTGGTTTGCTACTTATACTTGTACCGATGGATCCGATCCAAATTTAAATTTTAGATGCGATGGTTCTTTATTTGAACCTCGTCCACCCTCAACAAATTTAACGGCCGCTGGCCAAGTTTATAAAAATCAGCAGTCAAAGAATCCTTATTCAGGCCAAACACCCACACCAACTTTAATTCCTTCTCCCACCGCCACTCGAATTCCCAGCCCAACCCCGACTTCTCCACCGGCTACCTCGACCCCAACCTCAATCTTAACCCCATCTCCTACGCCTACCTCACCACCAATTCCTGGTGATGTTAATGGCGACGGTCATGTCAATATGGCAGACTATGCAATTTTTGTTTCCAAATATGGGACAAATGATTCCTCTTGTGATTTTAATAAAAATGGAACGGTTGATATGGGAGATTATAGTATACTGGTAGAAAACTATGGAAGTTGAAAATATTCCTAGACCAAACCCCTCTTTAACTGTTTTAAAAACTTTTCTTCTTCTTTTTGTTCTCCTTTTACCCCTCTTAATTATTTCTGAATTAATTAATAAGAAGGCTTTAGTTCAAAAAAAGGCCACCGGTGGTAATCCTTCTTTCTCTTTTAGTCCCGCTACCTTAAACGTCAATCCTGGTCAAGAATTTCTGGTAGAAATTAAAATAAATACCCCTGGTCAACAAACTAGCGGTGGGTCAATTCAAGTTGTCTACAATAAAGATATTTTTGAAGCCAAAGAAATTACTCCCCCGCTAATGCTCCCGACTGTTTTGAGAAAAAAAATTGACAATCAAGTTGGTAAACTCTTCCTTGATGCTGGTGTTGAAGTTGGCAATCCCCAATATTTTGCAGGAGAAGGGGTGTTTGGAAAAATTAAGTTTAAGGTCAAACCAGAAGCCAACGCCGGGAATAAAACTATTGCCTTTTTTCTAAATAATCCAGGTAATCCGGCTGCTTTGGGAGATTGCGATATTATTGGAACTGCTGATAAGGTAGGTCAGGATTTATTAGCGGAGGTTAACAATTTAAATGTAACAATCATTTCCCCAATTACTCCAACTAGTACACCTGTTCCCACTACTCCCTTCCCAACTTTCCCCCCGGGTCAGCCAACCGCCACCCAAACTCCAACCGAACCTCCAACCCCAACAACTTCTCTGGGTCAACCAACAAATACCCCTTATCCTACCCAGCCACCCCCAACTTCAACCCCTTTTCCCACCTCTACCCCAAAACCAACTTTGCCTCCTTTTGCCCCGGATTTAGCCGCCGATATTTCTGGTCCAACTGGCCTTAAAGACAAAATAGTTGATATTTATGATTTCAATGCCCTGATGGTTCATTGGGAAGAAACCCAAAATATTTCTCAATTTGATATTTCCGGTCCCCAAAACCAACCTGATGGAAAAATTGATTTTTATGATTTGGTTAAAGTTTTGACTTTTTGGAGTCCATGAAAAAAATATTTTTTCTTTTGGTAATTCTTTCGGCCGCCTTTTTCTTTAAACTGGGCAATTCAGCCTTAGCGGCTACTAATCAGGTAGAAATTTATTTCCTTCCGCCAGAAGCAAAAATACAAACTGGTGGGCAGATTGTTTTAGATCTAATGCTCTCGACCCAAAAAGAAAAAATTTATTCCCTAGCTGCCCAAGTAATCTATCCGGCGGACAAATTAAGCTTTCAAAGTTTGGAAATTCAAAACTCAATTATCACTGACTGGGCTAAAAAGATAAAAGAAAGCAAGGGGGTAATCAACCTGACTGGAGGAGTTAAAAAGGGCTTTTTAGGTGACGGTAAAATCGTTCAATTGAGGTTTCTGGCCAAAAATGAAGGTGAAGCGAGTGTCCTTGTTCCAAGCAGCAGCTTAATTCTTAACCAAAATCAACAAAATGTTTTGGAAAAAACCTCACCAGTGACCATCATCATCACTAGTCCTGAAGCTCTCCCAACAAGTATCCCTAGCCAAGTTGAACCACTTAAAACCCCAAGAAAATCCCAAGCTCTGAAATTTACTTTTGCATTTTTGTTAATATTAATAATTTCGGGGGTTCTGATTTATCTTTACCGTGAGAGAACGGCTTATTCTCCTCCACTTTCCCCATAATTGCGGGTTCATCGATCCCGGATTGTAAAAACGGCGAAGCTTGATTAAACTTCGGTGATGTAAAGATTTAATTGCTCCCTCGGTTGTCCCCATGACTTGAGCAGTTTCCTTGTCCGTCATTTCCTCCACATATTTCAACCACAAAAGCTCCTGCTCTCGTTCGTGCAACCCTTTAATATGTTGGCGGAGTCTTTCTTCTTCCTCATCGGCAATTACCTTCTCTTCAGGAAGAATATCTGTTTTATTAGGAAGAATAATTTCTAGAACATCTTGGCCTCTTCCGTCCTCATCATAGCTGAAAAAATGCCTAGTAAAGTTTCTCTTTTTCTTTTTCCTTTATCCCTTGTAAAATTAACAATCGTATTGTGAGCAATCCGAAAAACCCAAGCTCTAAAAGAAATCCCCTCTCTTTTTTCATAGGTTTCAAGCTTAGTTAATGCTTTAATAAAAACAGTGGCAGTTAAATCTTCAGCATCCTGAGTACTTCCTAATCTGGAGTAAATATAGGAAAAAACTTTATTCGCTACTAAGTCATAAATCTTTCCAAAGGTTTGAGGCTCTTTGCGAGCGCGTTCAATCAAAATATCAATCTCCTCTTCACCCAACTGAGAGTAAATCCCAGGTTGCCGTTCTTTCATAGACAAATTATAATTTATAATAGAACCAATGTTTTCCTTAACGATCCTCCTTAATGATCCAGGATCGTTAGCTATTGACGATCCGGGGAAAATTGCTATACTTAGATTAATGCCCATAAGAAAAACAATTTTAGTCCCTGGAGAAACTTATCATATTTATAATCGGTCTGTTCAGGGAATTCCAATTTTTAAGGGTCAAAGAGAAAATGAAATTTTCCTTGAGACAATAAAATATTATCTTCAAGCAAATCCCCCCACCAGATTTTCTATCTATCGAACAAATAAAGATAAATTTTCAATAAATCATGATCAAAAATTGGTCACCATTATTAACTATTGCCTTATGCCCAACCACTTTCATTTCACCCTTCGTCAGGAAGAAGAAAATGGGATTAGGCGTTTTATTCAAAAAATTTCAAACAGTTTTGCTCATTATTTTGCTCTCAAATATCAAAATAGCGGTCCAGTTTTTGAAGGAAATTTTAAAGCAGTCCGAATTGAAAGCAACGAGCAACTCCTCCATCTCTCTCGCTATATTCATCTTAATCCAGTTACCGCTTATCTTGTTGAAAACCCAGAAGATTATCCTTACTCTTCTTACTTAATCTATATTAGGAAAGAGAAGTCGGAAATTATTAATCCCAGTATAGTCCTAAACCAATTTAGATATCCCAAACAATACCAAAAATTTGTCTTAGATCAAAAAGATTACCAAAGAAGCCTACAGATGATAAAACATCTAATCATAGAAAGGTAGAACACGGAGGTTTCTGTATTATTTTCCCGGATCGTAAGTTCATGACGATCCCGGATTGTAAGGGTTGACATCTTCCAGATGTTGACAATGGGACAACTGGCCACTGATAATAGAACTAATGTTTAAAAAATTCTTTAGCTTTATTATTTATTGCCTTTTTTTCTTTTTCTTCTTTCCCTTCTTGACCTTTGCCGCTCCTTCAACTAACCCTAATATTCGTCCTTTGCCTCATCTTCCTTTTGTTATGCTTGATTATCAAAATATTGATTGGCAAAAAGAAGGTTACGGACCCTTGGGAAGCTGGGTTTTTTTCCCGGCTGAAAGAATTGATAAAGCGGAATACTATATCAAACAAGCTCAAAAGATAAAGTATGATATCGGGGGTAAAACAATTTCTAAGCCAGTTGGTGTTGGTTTTGATTTTTATCCCCAGGAGGGACAAACTCCCTATACGGTTGCCCAAATTAAAGAAAAACTTTTCCAAATTGCCCAAAGACTTAATAATAATCCCGAGTTTGACAATCTTTATTTTGTCATTATTGGGGGAGATTGCCAGGCTTATGGGGAAATTGTTGGTGGTTGTCCGGGCTATTGGTATTCTGATATTGCCCCTTATGCCAGTCAGGTTTTTTCTAATTTGACGGTTGTTTTTCAGGTTGGAGGAAATGCCACCGCCGGATGGTGCTCAATGGCTGCTCAAATAGCAAACAAAAATATTTTAACTAAATGTAATGGTTTGCAAATTGGAGCTGATACCGCCTGTATTTGGAAAGGACAAAGTCCTTCTTGGGATTTTTACAATGGCTGTTTCTGTGGCTTAAAACTTAATTCTGACAAAGCTTTGGTTGGTTTTGAACCAGCTATCGGCCCTTTTATCGAAAATCCACCCGCTTCAGCTTATTTTACCTTTATGTATGGTCTTTCTGGCCATCCAGATTTATTTGACCTTCAAAAGAATTATTTTTTTGATATTAAGGATTTTGAAAAAGCCACCGGTTTTCCGGCCATCAGTTTTTTGGCAAACCATATTTCCCGAACCCCAAAAGATACCCCGGATGTTTGGATTGTTTTAACTGAATCAACGACTGAAGACGGCTATCTCACCCCAAGAAAATACTTTGAAATGGGTGGCCAACCGATGAGCTATGGGGCTTATGAGGGAAATTATGACTTTTATCTTTATCAAAAGGATGAGGCCCCTGGTTCCAGAACTGCTTTGGCTCCGAGGAAAAGTTATCTTGAAAATGGAGCCAGCCGGTTTTACATTCCTGAACTTCCCTCACCGGCAAATAAACATCCTTATTCTTTTTTCACCACTAAAAGAACTGATCAGGCTTCTGGCAATCCCTATATGAGTTTTAAGGTTGATGACCGATATCCTTTTAAAAAAGGAATTCCTAAGGATGCTGGTGGGGAAACTATTTTTGAAATTACCCTAACTTTTGTCAACAAAGGCAATGATAAGCTTTCTTTAGAATACAAAAATTATCAAGGCCAAATGGTTAAAAAAACTATCCAAAAAGGGACCAGTCTGGGTCAGACAAATCAATGGATTGATTATACTTTTAAACTAACTGATGCTTATTTTAACAATAACCTTCCTGGCCAAACCGACTTCAGAATCTTTTCTGAAAATGATGGAGATGAATATATTCACCGAATTATTGTCAAAGGAAAAAAAGAGCCCTCTCCTACCCAACCCTTAAGCACAACCAATTTTTATCCTGGCTGGCAACAAATTGAGTTAAAAACAGATACCAAAATCCCCCAAAGTTGCCAGATAATTACTTATAAAGAAGGCGGGGTCTGGCAAAATTTTTTAAGTTTTTTAGGCAACCTCCTTTATGCCCCTAAAAAGAAAAAGGTTTGGGTAAAATGTGATTGATTTGCACACACCGGGTGTGATATAGCTTGACACCTCGGGTATTTTAATCATTTTACTCCCACAAAAACCTGACCCCATCTTTTTTTGACTTCTTTTAAACCTTTACGAATTCTTTTGGGAAAACGCCGGGAATATTCTTCAAATCTTTTTTTGTCCAAATCAATTAAAGTCAGTTCTTCCCAATCTATATAGGCTTTGCCTAATGAAGCCAAATAAATTTGATCAAGTAAGGCCTTTTCCGGCCGGGCAATATTAATTCCACCTTCAAGTTTGTAACCAAAATAAAGCTTTGGCGCAAGCTGGGAATAAACCACTTCAGTTTGCCCCAGCATCATTTTTTTGCTTTTTTTTAAGGTAGCAAAAGTTAAACTATAAGGAATCTGATTAATAATCCCATATCTTGATAAAGCTGAAACAAAAGAAAGATAGGAAGGAAAATAAAGCTGATTGGCAATTTTGTCCAACTCCCAAGGACTACCCCTTAGCCAATAAACACCCTTGTCAAGTCTTTCCAAAACCCCTTTGTCAACCAGTCTTTTAACTGTTGTAGTAAAACCTTCTTTTTCCCCGCCCAAAATTACTCTTAATTCATTAGTAGTAAAAAAACTTTTCCCAAAATCTTGTAATTTTTTTAAAACTTCAAAACTATTCATCTTTCCTCCATAAATCCACGACTTTTCTCATATGTTCAGGCAAAAATTGATTAAGCTCAGCCCTAATTTTTACTAATTCAGTTTTAGAAAATTTAAAGTCTGTTGGTTTGCCCAATTTTCCTCCCAACCACCAAAGATCAAACCAATCTCTGGCTTTCTGCCGGATTTTAACTGCTCTTTTTTTGTCCAAAAAAGCCCTTTTCAAAGTTACCACCAAACCTACAGCTTCAAGCGAACCGACTTCGCTTTTACATCTCTGGCTGATAAAATCTTGTTCTGCCCTCCATAAGACCGGTCTTTTGGATACTTCTATTTTTATTGAGAAAGCCTGTCGCAAATAAGGCTCTTTAACAACTAACAGCGCAAAATGTGTATAATGCTTTTCTGCCAATTCTTTTATCTCTACCGTTGGCAGAGGTTCAACAACCCTTCTAACAACCCGATCAAATTCTTCCTGCTTAATTGATGATTTTAAGGCAAAATCCAAATCTTCGGAAAAACGAGGACTGCCGTAAGCCATTCTTAAAGCGGTTCCGCCTTTAAAAATAAGTTTATTGTTGAGGTTACTGGCCAACAATCCCTGCAAAAAAATCATTTCGTATTCCTCCCTTACAATCGGTTCTTTGGCAATATGGATTTTTTGAGATAATAATTCAGCTGTTACTTCGTCCATAGTCAGTTCTTTTAAAATATACAATTCTGTATATTTTCCTGGAACTGATTATAAGGGAAATTTGTTTTGGTGTCAAGAAGGAAAATTTTTGTGGACCCGAGGGGAATTGAACCCCTTCCTCCGCTATGCCATAGCGGCGTTCTGCCGGTATACTACGGGCCCAAAACAAAACTATTTTAACAAAAAATTTGAAAATTGTTAATTGATAATTGAAAATTAAGGCAATAACTCTTCCCTATAAGTCAGACTATAAGTAAATTCTGAGGGGAAGTTAAGCCATAAATCTGGTCTTGAGGAAAAAATCTCAGCCGGGGTGGTTTTGTTAGCCGTCTCCCCTAAATCCCGATTCAACTGAAATCCTTCCCAACCAATAAAAGTTCCTTCTCCTTGAAATTGGACATCTGGATTTGGGGAGGCACTGCTGATAATAATGCTTTTGCTGGCTACAAACAAACCTTGGGCTTTGGTAACTTCCTTGGTAAAAGTAATATTACCTGAGGCAATTAAAGCCAAAAAGCTGTCTTGGTCAACCGTAACATTTTTCTCAATTGTTAAATTACCATCAACAAAGACAATGACTTTTATTCCCCCGGTAATCTGCCAAGAATTGGTTATTGTTTGGCCTGAAGCTGAATAATAAATTCCACTTTCCGAAGGTGATAAAGCAGGAAAAGCTTTTGCCTTGGTAAGATCAACTCTTAACCGGTTTAGCAAATATTGATAATCTATTTTTGGGCCTAAATAAGAAGAATTGGCCAACCAACCTTGGGAAGAAACTTCACCCTGGCCGAAATCAACCGAAGAACCGGCAAAACTGACGACTCCCGGATTTCCCCCAAGTCCTTCTAAAGAAAAATAAGGATCGGTCGCTCCTTGGGGAATTTCAGAGCGAATATTTCCCAAAGCAAAAACTTCCAAATCTTTAGTCTGAAACCAAGGCTGAGAAGAGAGAACATCGTAAAAAGTAAAAGGACCGCAGGAGGCTGGGCTGGGGTTTTTCAAAACAATGGTATTAACATCCCAGACTTGACTGCCAGCCGGGCCGATGGGATTTTGAGTGCTGTCTTCATAACCAGGAGGATTGCCAATTTCTTTTACCAGAAGACAGGCTACTTCCCCGGCACAATTAGCCGTCCAAAAACCACCCGCTCCAGAAGTGGCGATGGCACAATACCCTCCAGCACAACTTATTAAATTTCCTGACTTGGTAATCCCTATTGTTCCTCCGCTTAATCCTGTTCCCTCTGGCGTCCTCACATAACCCCAAATTGTTGAACAGGGATAAGGAGTGGGAGTTGGGGTGGAGGTGGGAGTAGGAGTTGGGGTAGGTGTTTTGGTGGGGGTAGGTGTTTTGGTTGGGGTTGGACTAGGTCCAGCGGTTGGGGTGAGAGTTGGAGTTGGGGTTTTGGTGGGAGTTGGAGTTTTGGTGGGGGTGGGAGTTGACGTCGGCGTTGGCGTCACCGTCGGCGGCGGGGTAGTTGGCGTTGGGGTGGGAGTAGAGGTGGGAGTGACTGTTGCAACCGTCAAAGTCACCACACACCCTCCACAGCCAGAACCAATCTCGGTAAAAGAAGTTGCCGGACAGGCCTTATTATTAGCCTTATACCACTTACCATCCCATCCGCAAAGACCCAAACAATCAGCCGAATGGGCATTGATTTTGAAATTGTAGTTTCCAGGGGTTGAGGGAGCGGTCATCGAAATGCCACTCTCAACTGCCCCAACCAGATTATTGTTCCAGTCATATAAATAAGATTTACCTTGGGGAACATTGGTGGTGGAGAAAGTAAGAACAGTATCCCATCCAGGCGGGACCGGGTTTGGCGAAAAACTCATACCACTACAATAAGGCGGACTACAGCCAGTATCCACTTTACATTGTGAAGTTGTCCCGCTAAAGCTGCGTGGGTTATTCCCGCCTGTAGTACAATAGGTTCCGTAATTGGTAAAATAAGCAAAGCTGGGACACCAAACAAAAACAGGGGGATCGTTGATACAAGCAGTGGTACAAGTAGAGTTTAGAGAGCACCAGTTGTATCCGGAAAACCCACAAGCCGAGTCCGCAGTAATGTAGTTACAGGTATTACAAGTGGCGGGGGTTGGAGTTGAGGTTGGGGTTGGGGTGGCTGCCGGACAAGCATCACAATTATTTGGGGCCGGACAATCACAATTAGGATAAGTCCCAGTATATTGATAACTCTCACACCAGGGATTACATCTATAACAAGTTCGAGGGGAACAAGCGTTGCCATAGTTACAATTTCCTGTATTTCTGGCACACTCCGTTCCCAAACATCGACCTAGACAAACACCTCTTTCAACAAAACAATTGTGCCAGTCATAAGTTCCACAAAACGTCTGACAGATACAACCAGGCTGTAGAATTGGATCACATTGAACGCATTCACAATCAGGATTAGTAAGTGGATTGCAACCAAAAGTACAACAATAAGTAGATGCCGCACACTCAAATTGGTAATCACTGCAAATTGCCCCGAAAACAGACCGACTTTTCCCTAGCCAGATTAAGCCAAAAAGTAACAATCCAAAAACTATGAGCAGCTTTTTCATTTTTGAATTTCAACAAACTTTTTGCCTGATGTTAAAAAACCAGAAATCGCTTCTTTAACTTTTGGGTCTTCTAAATCCTTAACTTCCTCATGGCTCAAACTGTAAATAAGGCGAAGCAAAAGAGCGTTAATTCGTTTATCAAGCCTTTCTTTTTCCTCAGAATCCAAAAGGCTTTCTCTAAAATAAAGTAAAAGGTGGAGTTGTTGGTTTTCAATTTTTACCCCCGCTGCCTGCCAAATTCCCCTATCTTTGTCTTGATATTGAAAAATATATCTCTCTCCGGGATTTTGGTGGCTAAGAAGTTCAATCGCTAAAGAGGACTCGTCTATAGTTTGGGCTCCTAAAACAAGTGCTGTTGATCCTATTTTCTCCCAAAACCGATATTCCTCAAGATAAGATAAAAGAAGGGGTTCGTTTGCCACCCGGAAGTCAGCCAGTCCGCTTCGGTTAATCGCGATAATTGTTTTTTTAGCTGGAATTGAGGAAAGCTCTTTTATCATTTCAGGAGGTTTTGGTAAAAAAGAAGGTACAGCTCTTGACTTAATTTGAATAAAAATAACCACTTCTACCAATAGAGCGATTAAAACCGCCAAAAACAAGATAGTCAACCATTTGGGAACGGGCAGTTTCATTAAACTGAATTATGGAAGAAAGATAACTATTTGTCAAGCTTAAGATTATGGCTTCCAGGCATCAGGAGAGGTCAAGACATTATCAATTCCTGCTTTTATCCAAAGATCTGCTAATGGCTGGTAATTAGTTGTATCCCAAGCGCCCATAGGAATCTGGCTTCCTTCCGGATTATCTGGGTTTGCCAAAAGATAAGCAGGATCAAGTTGAAAAGCCAGTAGTGCTCTGAAAAGAGCTTGTGTTGGCCCTCCTTCAACAACAATCAATAATCTATCCCTTTCTTTATAATAACCAAATTGGTTTACATTACTAAATAGCAAATAGGCTCGCGGTGAGCCCGGGGGAACAACTTCAATTATCACTTTTGTATTTTTAGTCAGCTTGAAAACTTCCCGGCCGCCATTAACAGACAAATTTTTCCCTTGCTCTCCTGCCGCAGTTTCAATTGCCCATCTTACTCCTTTCTCTAAAGCTTCTGGTGCATTAGTAGTGCAATTTCGCAGTTCAATAAACTTTACCTCTGGGGTTTTAGTTGGCTCGGGAGTGGGTGTTGGTTCTGGGGGCAAATCACAAACTTTGATTCTTTCGGCTTCTAATTGCTTTCCATTTCTGTCCCAGAAAGTGACATAAACAGCATTTCCATATTTGGCCATAACGGCTTTAACTGCTTCCCAAGGCATTTCCTGCCAGTAGGGTTTTTCTGATTGAGGATCAATTTTACCAGTTTCTAAATCTACTAAGCCTTCATAAAGCTGGTTATCCTTTTGGTAAACAATTGAGGCTTGTCCCTCAACTCCTGGTTGTAAGGGAATATGGTAAAGCCAATTGCCTTCATTGTCCACCCAGCCCATTAGCCAAACAAATTGAGGGGAATTGAAAACCGGCTGATAATTTACCCGACCTTCTTGAAAAACTGGCAAGTTAAGGTTACCCAAAACCCAGGTTTGGCCGTCCTTTTGGAATTGGACAAAGGCCTGGCCATTGGCTCCCTCAGGAACCAAAAGTTTTAATCCAGGATTTTCTTTTTCAAAAACTTGTTTGTCTACTTCAACCCTTACTATTTGATCAAAAACCTTCAAAATATCTGTTTCCTCTCCTCCAACTGCCATTTCGCTTAATCCCATCTCAATTACCGCTGTTGGGGTTGGAGCAGGTTCGGGGGTTGGGGTTGGCTCGGGAGTTAGGGTTGGTCTGAGAGTTGGAGTTGGTCCTTCAGCGGTTGGGCTGATTGGACTAGGAGGAATCACTGGGGTTTGTTCTTTAACCGCACATCCTGTTAATCCCAAAGCAGCTGCCGTTAATCCAACACCTAATGAGGCAGCTGTTTGTGTTCTTCCCCTTCTATTTTGATCATATTCTTCCGCTGCTTTTGTTACTTTCCCTGGTATTGGTGGAAGTTCTAGTTTGTTCATCTTTGTGGCCTGCCCCCACTTAATAATTTTATTTTACCACCAATAATCAACTTGTCAAGTGGGACTATAGGTTTAGTTTGGACATTTTAAATGCTCCATGTTAAAATAATCCAAAATGGCCAATATTGAAAGGGAATACGGAATTGTCTCAAGAGAAAAGGAAACCTCATGGCCTAAAGTGGCTATTATTATTCCCCATTATGGGCCTAGTCCCCTTTCGAAAATCGAAGCCTCAAATACCATCGAGTGCCTCCAAGCTATCTCAAAGATAACCTATCCTAATTTCGAAGTAATAATAGTAGATTCCGGTTCTCAAAATGGTTTTGCAGAAGAATTTACCCAACAATCTGAAAAGAGGGTTTCCCCCCTCCCAATTACCTACATCAAAATAGAAGAAAATATTGGCTGTACCGCTAGCTATAATTTAGGAGCGGAACTCGCTATTCAAAACGGTGCCTACTATCTCTTTCTAATAAACAATGATACAATTGTGGCCGAGAATACTCTTACTAAACTTGTTCAGTTTGCCGAACAACATCCAGAAATTGGGGCAATTGGCCCTAAAGTTTATGACTATTCAAAAGGAATTAAATCAGACTTACTTCAAACTATCGGAGGAAGATTTATAGGGAGAAATTATGGCGGCTGGCAAAAAGACTCAGGACAATTTGAGCAACCACAAGAGGTGGACTTTATTTCCGGTGCTTCCTGTTTGATAAAAGCTGAAGTTGTCAAAGAAATTGGCCTTTTTGATCCTGATTTTTTTATCTGGTTTGAAGACCTAGACTTTGGCATTCGTTTGCGACAAGCAGGCTATAAAGCCTACTATTATCCAGCAGAAGTCTGGCATAAAGGAGCTCAAAGTCTTGCAGACAGATTCGGCCCAAGATACGCTTATTACAGCACTAGAAACCTTCTTTACATACTTCAAAAATATTCGGGAAAGTGGAGATTTCTCTCGGTGCTTAGATTAATTTCCGTCGGTGGAAAAACTTTCTTTGGAGCCTTAGCTCAAGGTAGAAGAGAAACTTTAGCTAGCATTAAAAATGGAGCCAGAGATGGACTCAAAAAAAGAAAAGAATAATTTGTTTCTCAGGTTTTTAATTAAAAATTTAAGAAAATTTCTCATTTTTTTGTTGTTCTTGGCAAGAAAAATCACTCTAAACAAAATCCCCCCAATTCCTGTTGCTTCTGTGTTAATAGAAAGAAAGGGGAAAATACTAGGAGTTATAAGAAGTGACGGCTCGGGAATTGGTCTCCCTGCCGGAATTATAAACTGGAATGAAACCCCAAAACAAGCCGCCAAAAGAGAAACACTCCAAGAAACAGGACTAAATGTTGAGATAACAGAGTTGCTCGGAGTATACTCCAACCCCAAAAATGGAATGAATCATTTAAATATTTTAAACATTGTTTATCTGGGGAAAAATAAAAATAAAAGACTTAAAAGTTCAATCGAAGGAAAACCAAAATGGTTTTCTTTTAATCAAATATTCCACCAAAAAATTGATTTTAGAGATATTCTTGAAGATTATTTACACAAGAAAGACTATGAAAGAAAGAGATAATCAACTTGGACCAGAAATCTCAAGTCCTGACGAGATAACTGAGACCCAATTAGAAATAGAGTTACAATCTTCTCTTCAAAAAAGTTTGAAAAGAGTCAAAGATTTTTTGATTCCAAGACCAGGAGAAGCTTATCTAAATAGCTGGCAAAGAAGAGTCGTAGATTTAATAGGAGCTATTTTAATAACCCCAATTATTACTCCTCCAATGGCAGTAGCTGCTGCGGCAATCAAACTTGAAGACGGTGGAGATATCTTCTTTATACATCAGAGAAAGGGAAAAGGTGGTCAAGATTTTAAATTATATAAGCTAAGAACAATGGTTCCCGGAACGGCCAAAGCCGAAGAATCGTTTACCTTTCCAAAAATACCAGAAAACCCACGTGTTACCAAAGTAGGAAAACTACTTCGGCGTTGGTGTATTGACGAGATCCCTCAAATTATAAACATCATCAAGGGGGAAATGTCCTTAATTGGACCGAGACCTCTCCCCACTGAACAATTTAAAGCATACCAAAACCTCCCTAATGTTCAAGATTTAATTGAACAATGGACTCAAGCCTATTCAGTTTGTCGTCCAGGATGGACTAGTTTAACCTCGGTAAGAGGGAGGGCTCTTTTAGACCTAGACGAAAAGGGAATTCGAAGAAAACTTAGGTATGATCAGTTCTATATAACTCACGCTTCACCCTCTCTTGATCTTTGGATCCTTAAGGAAGGGGTCAAGGCTTTTTTCTCTGGAAAGGGAGCTTGGTAAGACCAATCAAGAGTCGAATATAACCAGAGTAGGTTATGCCTGCTTTTATTAATTGGTTATACCAATAAGGATGATTCTCTGCTTGATATTTCTCATAAAGACGCCAGGCACTTCTATGGAATTCAGGAATTGAAATTAAAGGAAACCTTTCTCTTGTCTTTCTTCCAAGATGAATTACACTTACTTCTGGGTAATAATTCGGTAAGGTTTCCCACTTGGACCAGGAGTTTGAGCTACTCTGTAACAAAAGTCTAAATCTTCGCATCCTAGGAAAAACTCCTCGTCAAAAAAACCAACCCTCTCTAATACATCTTTTCTTATTACCATGCACGCACCGGCTACCGCATCAACATCAGATATTTGATTTTCATCAAGAAATTTAAGATGATACCCTCCAAAAACTCGGCTTTTAGGAAACAATTTTGCTAAACCGAGTTTTCTGGCAATAACGTTCTCAACCGTAGCAAAGCCCATCTTAGAACCAGGGTCAAAACTCCCATCTGGCCTGATGAGTTTTGGTCCGAGCACACCAATATTTGGATTAGAATCCATAAAACTAATAAGGGCCCCTATCGCCCCAGGAGGAAGTAAGATATCGGGGTTAACAAGAAGTGCATATTCAGTCTCCACATTACTTAGGATAAGATTATTGGCCCGAGAAAAACCAAGATTCTTGGGGCTCCTGGTTAGTTCAACCTCTGGAAAATCGGCAGAAACCATTTCTGGGCTTCCATCGGAAGAACCATTATCCACTACACACACTTTAAGCCCAAATATAGGAGAATTTTTGAATATTGAATCAAGGCAATTTTTAAGAAGGTCTTTTGTGTTGAAATTAACAACGATGACCGTCAAACGAGGGTTCTCCCTGACTAGTTCGGGAGAAGAAATACTTTCTGGTTTGGCCAGACTTGAAATTAATTGGGGTGGTTCATTAGTCAAGGGAAAAGTGTGAAGGGAATCATCCGAAAGAGGAGATTCTAACTCAAAAGGCTCAAACCTTTTGCGTTCTACGTTCATTTTCTCCTTGCGTGGGCAAGAATACTCACGGGAAATAAACCGTGATCAGCGCGCTTAATGCGAATATCACAAAAATCCTGCTTCAATATCCAATAAAGACCCCTGGGTGTAAACCGCCAAAAATCTTGCTGCCAGTGTTCCTTCTCATGGATGGGAAGCCAAAAAGGAACGGTTACTACCAACAACCCTCTTGGCTTTAAGATACGAGCAATTTCATCCATAAGTAATGCAGGAGAAGGTATATGTTCCAACATTTCGGTGCATAGAGCACAACCAATACTCTCATCGGCAATTGGCAACCTTAGCGCGTCTGCCACAAAATCGGGTTTCAAAGCGAAGTTTAAATCGGTAGAGAGAAATTTTCTTTGATATTTAGGATCTATCTCCGGTCGGTTATCTCGGTAACCACAAGCTACATCAAGAATTGGATCTTCAAACTTAAGATTTTCACCACACCAGCGAACAAAACAACGAACATTATTACGGGCAACTTCTTTTATAAATTGAAAATCAGGATAAGTAAGATCATTGGGCAGATTGCTTACCGCTGTGTTTATTCTTTCCCTGCCGCTCATCGAATTGCCTTTATTTTACCACCAAAATCCAACTTGTCAAGTGGAACTATAGGTTAGATAAGGTTTTGGGCGTATTTTTCAACCTCCTCTTTTAATCCTCCAATACCTCCCCAGTATCTCTACCTGACTGAAGTGTACGGGAGGTGCTTGGACCTAGACAATTTTGGAAAATCCAGTCAAAAATATTGGCTTAACTAAAACCTCACCTTCAATTTCTTTCAGTCTTTTCTCTTTATTAACCAGAGCTAGAACAACCCCTGTTTTTACTTTGAATTTCTTCAAGAATAAAAAAGATTTTAGCGTCTTTTGCCAAGATTCTCTCCTTATTCTTCATATATCAGAGGGTTTAAGGAATGAAAGTCTTTTGATTTCGTCGGTTAAAAGCAGGATCGTCTCCCTTTTGAGGATTTTTCTTATCTTTTTAAATTTCTCATAGGGCAAAAGATAGTTAAGTTCTTGAGAGAGAATCTTTTCATTTATTTTCTCTTCAATAAACTCTTTTACCTCCTTAAGATAAGAAAGAGCATCCTTTCTTGTTCTTTCCTCAATAACTTTTTGGTTGTAACCATATCCTTGAAGAAAAAAGTGGTGGATATCATAAATATCTCTTCCAGCAATCATCTGATATTTTTTGAATCTGTCAATTGGGCTAACAAGTTTATGGGCAAACATCGTCTCAATAGTTTGGCAAATGGCATACCGATCAATTTCTTTGAGATAAAAAGGCGAATAAGTATTTGCTTGAGCAGTTTTTCCCAATAAACTCAACTTAAGGGTATTCCTCATTCCCCCCAAAGACTGATATTTAAGAACATAGAATAATTCTTTTAAGCTTTTTTGTTTAACTTGGAAATCTAATTTCTTAAAAATTTCTTGGAGTTTTTGGGCAATTATCTTTTTTTTGGCTTTATCAGCCAAATCAAAATCCAAGTCTAAAGAAAATCGGTCTAAAAAACCAAGCATCGTGGCACAGGTTTCGCCTTTAAAATATACTTGTTGGGCCACCATTGGTTCATCTAACATTTCACCCAGCAGTCGATAAAGTTGCATCTTATGTAAGGCATCCTCAGGTTTAGGTAAAATCATTGTTGATAAACCTCCTTTTGAATTTTTTTAACAGCTGACCAGTTAATGGCTTTTGGGGCGTCAAAATGATAATTAGGATGAAAATAAAGAATGTCAGCCACTGCCCTTTCCAGAGAAGCGACAAAAATCCCTTCTTTTTCCGTCAGTCCCCTATCATTATATAAATATCTGCTATTTAATTTCCTTACTAAATATTCCCATTGGCCTAGCTTAAATTTAGTGGACTTGTCTGAAACAAAAGTAATCACATTGGCATACTGAAAAATAACTCCGTGCTGGACTAAAACAGTCTCACAACTCAAATAGACAAATCGATGAAGATAACCTATTCCCAATCTTAAAGGATCAATTTTTTCCAAAGGGATTGTCGCATAAAACCCTTTATGAATAGGAATCAAAACGCCTTTTTCCACATATCTTTTTTACTCTCAAAAGCCAAACGGCCAAAAGTTGGTTTAAGGGTATACTTATCAAAACAGCATTCCACTCAGTATCCATTTCTCCCAAAAATTCCGGCCATCTTTCTTGGGGAATATTTTTTTCTTCCCAAATTTTTCTGGCGAGCATCAAACCTTCGCCAAAAATTGCCTGGACTCTTCTTTGATCCCCTGCCCTTTGTTCATTTCTTTCCTGAATATCTTTAACTTTGTTCCCTTTTCTTTGGCTGGGGGGCAAACCCTCAAAAATTTCATCTTCTGGACAAACCAAGGTCATTGATTCACCAGGGTCTCCCTGCCGGCCGGCCCGACCTTTCACCTGTTCATCAACTCTTTTAAATTTATTAGGCTGAGGAAGAATTACCAACAAGCCACCAAGTTCAGCAACTCCTTCCCCTAATTTAATATCTACTCCCCTTCCCGCCATTTGGGTAGCAACTGTAACCACTCCTTTTTGGCCTGCTTTGGCAATAATTGAGGCTTCTTCGGCATCATTTTTGGCATTTAAAACCTGAGTGGTAATCCCCGCTTTTTTCAAAATTTCGGCAATTTGTTCAGATTCTTCAATGGAAACTGTTCCAATTAAAATAGGTCTTCCTTTTTGGTGTTCTTTTTTAACTAACTCAACTAAAAAATCAATTTTTTCCTTTTTGCTGGAAAACCAACAATCTGGATTATCTTTTCTGATTACTGGTCTGTCGGTCGGTAAGACAACGGTTTCCAGCCCATAAATTTCCTCAAGCTCTCTGGCTACCGGAACCAAAGTTCCTGACAAAACCACCATTTTTCCGTAAAGCCTGAAGTAATCTTGAACTCCCACCCGATTAGTGGTTTCCTGAAAACTTAAAGGTAAATTCTCTTTTATTGCCAAAACAGGAGTTAGCCAGCCCTCAAAACGCCGGCCAAATAAAGGATGACCGGTAGTCTGACTAACCAAGATATTGCCTTCGGGTCCAACAAAATAATGAACATCTTTTTTAAGCCCAAAAACAGCTTCTAAAGCAGCGGAAACCAGATAGGGGTAATCAAAGATTTTTCCCTCGGCAAGCCAGCCGGGGGGCAAGGCAGCGGTATTCTTTATTCCTTCCACCTCCTCTCCTGACAACCAGGCTAAAGCCGTTAAACCAGCCTCGGTCAAAACTCTTCCTGAAAAAGGGTCTTCTTTAATAAGCTGACCGGAGTATTTTTCTTGCTTTTTCAAATGGGCAACTGCCCGCAAAAGCCATTCAACCCCTTCCCTTAATTCCTGCTCATCTATACCAAGTTCTTCTTGGCAATCAAATTTAACCTCCCTGCTTAAAACCAAAGGGGTAGTTCCTTCATCTAAAAGAACATGGTCTCCTTCGTCAATAATTACTGCCTGAAGAGGTCCTTGAACCCGCTCTTCTGGTTTTCTTACCCTGTCTCTTAACCAGTCAAAACCAAATTCAGACCAATCTCCATAAACAACATCCTGCTGGTAAACTTCCCTCCGGGTTGCTCGCTCTAGCTTCCCATTCCGATAAACATAGCTTTCTTCTTGAGGTAAAATTAAACCAACTGAAACTCCTAAAGACTCATAAACCGGTCCCATCCACTCAACGTCTCTTTGGGCAAGATAAGGATTGGCAGTAACAACATGGACTTTTTCTCCATCTTTAGCCCATCTACAGGCAGGAAAAAGAATAGCAATTGTCTTTCCCTCTCCTGTTTGCATCTCCAGGGCATTTCCTCCTTCGGCCAAAATCATTCCCCCAATCACTTGGATAGGGTGGGGATCAAGACCAATTTTTTCCCGGCAGGCAGAACAGACAGAATTAAAAATCTCCTCAGGCTCCCTGGACAGAAATCTTCGAATTTTTTTATCTGAACGTTCTTTTATTGCTTTTTGGGAATAATAATTTAAATCTGGAAAAATTCTTTCCCCAATTGTTTCTCCCATAACCTAAATTATATCTCCAATATCCTATAAATCAAGCTGAAAATTCCCCTTGTTTTCTTCCAAAAACCTCCTTAGTACAAGTTTTTGTCCTTCATATATGACTGTCCAAAAGGGAGCTATTTGAATCGCTCCTTCAAAGCCCCAATTATCAACTAAAGGTCTCCTTATTGATTCCTTCATCCCTTTTGTTATAATCATACTATGAGTCTCCAAAGAAAAGAGGGTGATCCTGGATTTCCTGAAAAAGAGAACCCAGCAACGAAGGTAAATATTAGTTGTTTGGTTTTAACCTTTCCTGTTCCTAAAGAAATTCGCAGCCACCGATTTAAAAAAGACACATTAACTCATCTTTATCTTACCGGCCCCGAGATTGATCTTAAAAAAATTTTAGAAGAGTCAGATAATTCTTTCTCTTTAAGTTTACTTTTTAAAATCCCCAATCAAGAAACTTATGGTGTTGTCCAAATAGGCTGGTTCCCCAAGCTTAGCGATGTTGATGAAAGATCCAAAGTTCCTTTGGTTATTAAAGGCCTTTTAGGAGAAAAAGGGGTTCAACCTGCTGAAGATGAAGGTATTTCAAAAATTACCAAATCTCTTGGGACTCTTTTGGAAAATTCTGCAGAAAGAGCAAGTTCTAGATTTTTTCTGGAAATAGCCTATCCTTATACTATTTCTGGGATTACCACAGAAGAAGGCTTGGAAGTTCTTCAAAAAATCAAAGGGTGCGTATTTCCCTTTGAGGCCAAAGCAATTACTTTTTTTCTTAATCCGATTATAAAGCTACCGGAACTTGGAAAAATAAAAGTTACTGTTAACCTTGAAAGTCTTAAAGAATTGGGTCTTAATACTGTAAAAGCATTTTTCCTTGGGCTTTATCGGGCGGTCTGTCTGGAGAATGACCAACTTCCAGGCGGTGCTTTAAGGCCTTTCTAAATTCTTTTTCTTCGAGATAATACTCCCCAATTCCGATTTTTAAAATCAATCCGGTAGGCATGAATTTCGGGCTTTCCAGAAAAAATATCTACTGAGGGAACAAATTGTTCATCATAAATAGACCCAGGGGCTAAAACGCCAAGATTTAAAAAAAGTTCAGGATATAAAAGCCATAAAGCAACTACTTCTATTAATGGACTTCCTACCTCATCTTTTGCAAATTCTTGGAGGGCTTCTTCCACACTATATCCACTTGGATGCGTGGCGTCCGCTCTTAAAATTCGCGCAAAAACTTTATATGGCTCCTCGGGGATTTCTGTAAGATTTATGACACTCCCCAAACTGATATGACTCTCTATCCCTCTTAATTTAAGTTGTTCTTCTAAAGACAGCCGTGGGTCTACTAAAATTTGAATATTAAAATAATCTTTGTATTCACCTTTTCCTCTTTCCATACATTGGCTCCTTTTAAATAAAAACAAAACTCCCCCAGCGGCCTTTCAACCGCATAGTTTAAAGATCACCCCCGCCACATCGTGAGTGGTCTTTTCTCACATTCTTCTCCTCCACCTACATCAACTACTTACCCAAACTATCCCCAAAGGTTTTATTTTCATTTGTCCCAAGATTTCGGCTCCTTTAGGATTTCCCCGAACAGATATAGGGTAGAAAACATCTGGCTCAAGAGGCGCGTCCCCTAGAGGATGCAAACCATACTGCTTAAAAACTTTTCCTGGAAGAATTACGTTTAGCACTGAAATAGAACCATTTCCCCAATACCCATCCCACATTCCCCCGGTTCTCGCTTCCTCTAACTGTGTTGGTGACAAAACAATTAAATCACTTATTGTCGCTCTTACTTCTTGAGGAAGCCAATCTGACCTCTGCTTTAAAACGTCAGCGCAGATGGCAAAATCAACACCAGGCTTTGAAACCAAATCCATTCGAATTATTCCTGTTGATTCATCGTATTGAATAGAAAATCCAAAATTTCGGTATAATTCTTCAGTGGACGGGTCGGTCAATGCTCTTAGAGTTAAAGGAGCAAGATATTTATCAAAAGGAACTAAAAGCATACTCGGTTTCTGCGGTTTTCCCTCAAAGGGCCAGTTTTCAATACCTAATTCCCTTGTCCATAGCTTCCTACCCCCCATTTCCCCTACAAATCTCAGCATATTCTCTCTAAGATACGTAAGCTCCGAATATGGAGAAACCTCAACTTCCCTCATATCAGTTTCCTTTGGAATCGGCGCCATTTTTTTCTCACCTCCTTTCTTTTAAATTTCCTTCAAAAAACTGCCCATAGGGCAGTTTGGGATATTATACTACATTATCTTTTCAAATCAAAAGTTTTTAGTATCTTCTATTGCCGATTGGAGGGTTTCCCTCCTTGTTTCTGGTTTTTGTTCCCCTAAAGCCTGTTTAATTCTAATTATCTAATTATTTGAGTTAAATAAAAATCTAATTTCGGAGTTAATCCTGTTAATCTTTGTTTCTCGGTTTTAATAATTTCAATCAATACCTCAAGCTACTTAGTTAAAATGGCGGGATCTTTAGAAGAAGAAAATTCCAAATAAGGACCATCTTAACCCAGTGGAAATTTCTCCTTTAAATGGGAGCATTGGAGTACGCAAAAAAGATGCCTCTGAGGTAATGACTATTGTCAATTTCCAATCTATTTGAGGAAAAACGCCAGTCCCTTTTTCTGGATATTCACAAGAGATAATCGTTCCTCCTTCACCTTGCTTAATTCTTATTCCCTGCTCTATCTTGGAAGGAGCTTCTGGCATTTTTCTTATTCTATCATCTTTTTATTCTTGAAAAAACTCTAAAATTGAAGTAAATTTATTTTTATGACTCAAGAACAAGAAGGACTGATTACCCCTAATTCTGAATTGAGCCCAGAGCTTAAAGAATTAAGGGTCTTTAAAGAAACAATCCCTGTTGGTGAAGCAAAAATAGGTATTTTTCTGATAAGAAGCAAGAGCACCCAAAACTTAAACTTATACGACGAAGTAAAAAGAGTAGTTCTTGTCCTGCCTGGTTTAGGAGAAAGCTCCCAAAAGGTGGGGGAAGAAACCCGTCTTTATCACGAGAAGGTCCTTAAACTTGTAGTCGAGGGCTCACCTGACACTTTATTTGTGGTTATTGATCCACCTGGTTGGGGAAAATCAGAAATTCCTGAAAGTCAGCAAGCCCACTTTCTTTCGCCTTCTGGAAAGGCAATGGTCTTAGAAAGAGTAGCTTTAGCGATTAAAAACAGAATTAAAGAGGAGCCAGAAAAATGGATTATTCTTGCCCATTCCTCTGGTGCTCCAGCTGCTGGCCGACTAGCTCTTTGGGGACCAGAGTTTCTTGGGAATGCTTTGTATATCTTTGATGGACCTTCAGGGTTTGGGCCAGAATTTCTCAAATTTCAAGCATTGGCCAGTGAAAAAATGGCTAAGTTTCCTCCTTTATTTTTGCTCGTCAATCAACTGGGTAAAAAGGCTGCGGCAGGTAGTTTTGGCGTCTCCCCAGATAATCCCTATTTTAACGCTTATCTGGAAAAACTCATTTCTCAAGAAAAACTTGGAATTCACACCCAAGAAGCTCAATTGGAAGCAAGCTCTCCTCTTTCTTTGGAGGAGCTAATTAAGACTTTGGGTGAAAGAATAAGATTTATTGGTGGAGAAAATGATCAATTGGTAAATAACCAAAAAATTAGAGAATTGTTAGAGAAAATTTTTGGGGAAGAAAAAGCCAATGAATTGATTGTCTTAATTCCGGGTGCCGGCCATGTTTCTGCCTTAACTCACCCTTCTGAATCTGCCCAAGCTTTTAAATCTTTCTTGCACACTCACGGAGTTTAAAGAGAGCTTTCCTTGAAAACAACTATCAAAGGAGTATATTTCCCTTTTTCTAAACCTTCCTTAACCTTGGGAAAGTCTGTTTTTGAAACCACCCCTAGAGCACGCCTTCCTTCTCCTCCCTTTCTTGGTAGAGCAAGCGCTTTTAATTGGTGTCCTTTTGATGAGTTTAATTCTACAAACGCTACCCCATTTTCTTTTATCAATCTTCGTAATTCTTTTTTTTGATCGAGAGGCAACTTCAAAGCCAAAACCCAGTCATTAAGAGTCATTATTCCCTCCAAAAACAAACATTCTTCATCAGTCGGAGACTCGGGGGTTATCCTAATTCTCCAATAACCTACCCCTTCTCCGGTGTAGGTTATCGTGTCTTTCTCTTTTAAGGATGGAAAAGAACCGGTGTCTCTCCAGTTCCGAACGACTCCCCAATATGGATTTATTTCTCTTTCTTTTTTCCCGAAAGCAAGAAAAATCCCGCAGGGGGACAAAGTTGTTCTCTCTCCTCCTATACAAATAGTAGTATAGAAAAACCGATCGGAGCTTGTATTTCTTTCTCCTTCTTTAACATTGATAGATGTCATGATTAGTGGACCGTGGGGGAATCGAACCCCCGTCACCGCGATGCGAACGCGGTACATTACCACTGTGCTAACGGCCCAGTTTTCGGCTAACAGTAGACAAAACCCTCACCAGTCTGGTCTTTGACCTCCTGAGAGGCCCTTAAAGGAATATTATAGCAAAATTGATAAAGAACCTAAAAGCAAAAGAAGAATTCCCAAAAATCCTATTCCAGCCGTTAATCCAAAACTTCCAGTAACTGGTTGAGTTGGCCTGGGAGTAGCGGTTCCTCCACCAACTGGGGTTGGGGTTGAAGTAGGTAGAGTTCCGGCGGCTACTACTGTATAAGAACCATTCGCAACCGATCCTAATATATCAGAACCAGCATAGGCAACATTACAATCTGTAGTTGAGTTAGCAGAAAAATCAAAATTAACGGCAGCCGTCCCTACCGCCCTCCCTCGGAGGGTTAAGGTGGCAAAAGTGCCTGAACCGGAAAAATAGCTGCCGGCAGCTGAAGAAGCTCGCAAAGTTACTTTTCCGGAAACAGAGGTATTGGTCACTAGCCTATTCTCGTAAAGATCACCTAAAACGGCAGAAACCAAAGTTAGTTTTGTGGCATCATAATTTAAAATTACATCTGCCGCATCAGTATTTGAGCCACCAGTATTTAAAACTACAGCGACTTCAAAAGATTGATCAACTTCCACCGTTTTAGTGGCCGGAGATAAAGACAAAGAGGCAGCCGCATGGGCGGTAGCCGGCCTTAACAAATGAAAAATGAAAAATGAAAAAATAAAAAGTAAAAGTAAAATTTTAAAATTTTTCATTTCCTTATTTCTATTGAGGCTCCTTCAACTTCTCCTAAAACATCTTTGGCAATTCCACTGGCGACTACATTAGAATCAGTGGTTGAAGAAGGCTCAAACTCAAAAATTAAATTAGCAATCCCAGGTTTAATTCCTTTGAAGGTCACAACAGCAAAAATATCTTTCCCTTTAAAAGTTTTGATTAAAGAGGTAATCCCGTTTATAATTATTACTCCATTTTCCAAATCAACTCTTTTGGCCGGATAATCATCATAAATTTTTCCTTCGGTTATCTTGGTCACCTGCAAAATCTGGGGATTAAAATTTAAACGGACATCAGTGGCATCAGTCTGGTAGTCACCAGTATCAACAAAAATCTTCACCTCAAATTCTTCTCCAACTTTAAATTTCCCCTCTTTCGGCTCAAAAAACAAACTAGCCATTTTAGAACTCTTTTTTTCTTCCTTTGTTTTTTTGTAAAAATATACCAAGAAAAAAGATTCCAAAATTAAAAGTAAAATCAGAATAATCAAAATAATATTTTTAGATGATATTTTCTTCATTCTTCTCCAGATTCTCCATAATTAAGTTTCATAATTGACCAATCAAGACCATTAACTTGATTGTCACCATTCAAGTCCCCACTTTTTAAAGTGCCAAAATCAAAAAAACCGGAAGCAGGATTCCTCCCAGAAAGGACTGTTAGAGATTTTTTAACTGTTAAAAAAGGATGGGAGGAAAGAAAAATTGAATAACTCTCCCCAACTTTAAGCTCATCAAGGGAAAAATTTAGGTAGGTTCCGTCTTCTTTAACCACCACTTTTCTTTCTATCTTGCCTGGAATAGTAATAGTGACTAATTTCGATTGTTTATCTTCGGGAAGGCCTTCAAATCTGACCTTAAAGTTCAGGTAGTTCTCTGTAACAACGGGGGTTGGGGTCAGACTAGGGGTAACCGCGGCCCCGGTGACGGTTGGCGTTGGGGGAGGAATATAATCTACCCCGTTAACTATCTGAATCCAGCTTTCGCAATTATTATAACAATGACCTAAATAGTCTGAAAGAATCTTACAGTTGTCTTGGCTGCCTTTTTCTCCTTTAAGCAAAACTCCATCTCCTCCGAATTTACAACTTCTTGAACACTCATCATTAAAAACCCAAATTCCCATCCGATATTTTCCATTATATCTGGGGGTTCCGAAACGAATTAGACTTGTAGAAACAGAAGTCATTGGATAAGGAGAACTATCAACAAATCTACCCTCTGGAGTCTCTGTAATATACAACATTACTCGATTTTTATCTGCTCTGGTAACTCCAGAAAGGGAAAAGTTTAACGAATATTCAGTATTAGCATTCAAGATGGGAATATTTTCGTCATTGGCAAACAAAACCGGATTTTTTCCATCAATTTTAAGATTAGTGCACCCGGGAATTATTGGGGTGGGGGTAGGAGTTGGTCCTTCGGCTTTTTGAAAAAAGATTATTCTTTTTGGGGTTAAAGTTAATCCCAAAACCAAAGCTACTCCTAAAATAAAAAGAATCAGAAAGACAACCAAATCTTTAGTTTTCATCACCTTCTAAGGTAAAGAAAACTAAAGCAAAAGTCAACTACTTTAGAAAATCCAAAGGATTGACCAGATTCCCATTCTGTCTTATCTCAAAATGAGATACCAAATTAAGACGCATATTTTGTCAGCAAGTCAACTAGGCTATTTTTTTTATTTACATATTCAATTTTAAAACCCAATTTCTCAAAAATCCCTGATTTTTCAAGGCTATCGTCAATCAAAACTACTTCTTGGTAATTTAGATTTTTCTTTTTTAAATAATTATCAAAAAATGGTAATCTTAGGCAGCTAACATCGTATTTAAAACATCCAAGCTCACAAGAGAGTAAGAAATCGTCAAATATTTTTTCTAATCCCATTCTGGGAATAGTAAATCGTCTGAAAGTATCCATATTGTCCGTCGCCACCACCACTCTAACTCCCCTTTTTTTTGATTTTCTCAACCAGCTCTGGAACTTTTGGGTTAACAAACTCCATTTTGCTGGTACTTTTTTTTAATTCATTAAAAATTACTTCAAAATCTAAATTTATCTCCTTGGCAATCTTTTGACAAATGCTCTCGGAACTTTCCTTTCCCAACATCCATCTATCAACCAAATGATAATTATCCTCAAAAAGAAATTGCTCTATTTCTCCCAAAAATTTGTGATAAGGATGAGAAATATCTCTCATCTGTTCCCAAAAAATGGTATTTGAGAGTGTTTTATCCCAATCTAAAAAAATTGTTCTAATCATCTTCTCCTTTCTTCATTTCCCAGCAATTTTTGGGCATAATCCAAAATGGATATTAAAACATAGATTTTGAGGAGAGATTTTTATTTTAAAAAATCCAAAGGATTAACAAGATTCCCACGCCGGTGGAACGGCCTATTTTAATTTTTTGGAAATAAAATTTAAAATTTTCTCAGCTTTTTGGAGAGCCTCCTCTGCGAATTTTTTGTCATTAAACCGATTGTAATCCCAAATATCAGGATAACGGGTATCAGTATAATAGGCATTAAGAATATCGACAGCAGAATCTAAGCTAGAAAAATCGCGGCTATATTTTTTGCATTTTTCATTAAGCATGGGCAAGTTGTGGGTTTTCAAAAGTTTCTCTTTTCGGCTGAAAAGATAAGCTTTTAGGGCCTTTTCTGCCGCCTGTTGACATAAAAAACAAACTCCTCCAAAACGCTCATATTTGAAGGTTTCATTTGCCCAATCAAAATCGTCTTTGGCTTTATCAAACCATAAAACCGCTAGTTCTTTAAACCTATCTTTCATAAAAAACTTTGCCTTTTTCTATCTCTTTAATAAAAGGGTCTCCTCTTTTTAGCCAGTCAGTATAAACAGCTGGATCGTAAACATGGATATCAGGCTCAATTTCCCAGCTATAACCGGCTTGTCTTAACAAATTCCAAACACCTCGTTTGATTTTAATTCGGTCGCCTTTTTTAATAAGGCAAATATCTATATCTGATCCAAAATGAAATTTACCGGAGGCAGCTGAGCCAAAAAGAATAATTTTTTCAGGTTTGTAGAATTTCAAGGCCTCAACTATCTTTTGAATTTCTTTTTGATATTTTTTCTTCATCTTGTCTTATTTTATCATTTTACTTTAAAAAATCCAAAAGCCTACTTTAGTTTGAGGTAATTTTTCTTCTCTTCAAAAATAATTCTGAATCTTTTGAAAAATTCGTCTCTCCCCAAAAGATTAAGAGAAACGAGATACTCATAAGAGAAAACAATGGGGCAAAGAAATTTTTTACCAGCAATTTCAATTGGCAATTTATGCAAATAACCCTTAATTCTTCCACCGACTCCGCCAAGATAAATTTCTCTCCCGTCTTCAATTTTAAGACCCAAATTTTGGGCCACATCGGCGCGGAAAATAGAAATAGTCGCCCCAGAATCAATTAGAGCCGAAGAATCAAGAATCTTTGTTTTGAAATGTAATCGTAGAGGAACAACCGGAAAGAATTGACCTTCGGGATTTTGGCGATAAGGAAAGATTCTTAAGATAGTTCTAACCATATCAAAACATAAGGACCTTCGTCTTTTCTTGGCACCAAGAACGAATAGGGGGCTTCTCCTGCTGGTAATGGTTTTTTACCTGGGGTGTAGGTTACTAGGGGGCTAATCTCCTCAAGGGTATTTCCAACAGCAATTATTTTCTCCTTTTTGGGATCAATTACCACCCATTTACCGGCAAACCTACCAATCTGTTTAGTAGAAAGGTTAAGTTTCTTCATACGAATTAAACCTTAACAAAATTTTAAACTAAAATCAATGCTTACTTTAAAAAATCCAAAGGATTAACCAGATTTCCATTCTGTCTTATCTCAAGAGGCGGGTCAGGAAGTTCCCTTCGCAATGAACTTTATGGAAGCACCATCCGTCGGTGACCTTCTCCCCGGGAACAACCAGACACTTACCACTGTCTACACAACTGTGTGTGGTCCGTACAATGCTCCTGATGATGGCGCCGTTGTGCACAGGGACGACTGATCCACCACCCCAGTGCCCCAGTTTCGCTTCTAAGAGACTCCAACGATCCAACAGTAGACTTCGTCCAGAGAAAAATGAATGGAAGCGGAAATGTTATCGTTAAGCCCTTTCAGGAGAACGTCTTAGAATATGGAGACAGATCTGTAGTAATCTACACCAGTAGAATTAAAGAGAGCATCTGGCTCAACTGGAAACAGTAGCGTACACAATCACCTTTTTCCAGGAAGAAATCCCCAAGACTGAGGATATTAGGGTGGTGGTCATTGGAAACGAAGTCTTCTCAGCTTCTATCGAGTCACAATCAGACCCATGCTTGGAGCTTGACTGGAGAAGAACAACCCCCTATCCAAAAAGTTGGAAACCACACTCTTTACCCCCAGAAATAACCAAGAAGTGCCTTACTCTCGTCAAAAGCTATGGTCTGAACTTTGGGGCAATAGATTTAGCAAAGACTCCTTATGGCTTTTTCATTCTTTTTATGGTTGGGTGAGCCAAAGGTATATAAAAATTTAACTTATTTTCTCCTATTATTTTAACCTGCTGGTTGGAATGCCTCAGGTTGGCAAAATCTTTCAAAGATTTTTTAAAAAAGCTTCCGGATTCATAAATAAGATTGATATTCAAATGATTACCAAGATATGCTGCAAAGGGAACATATTTTTTGTTATTAATTTTTAAAGTATTGGTTTGGGCATGGAGGTTACCTACAACGACAATCGCTTTTTGTTTAGGGAAAGCAAACTTTTTAACTGCCTTTCTAAAATTTAGAAACATTATTTTGTCTCTCTTGTTCCAATCGCCTAAAGAAGGATCTAGACAAACAATAGCAATACCCTTTTTCTTGATCCCTAAAATCGTTTCCAGGTGTTGTTCAGAAAACTTTCCATCCTCCAAAAGGACTTTTAGATACCCCTCATTCAGAAAATCGTTTTTACCTAGAGGAAGTAAGTTAACTTTTCCTTGAACCTGGACTGGATATTCAAACCCGACAAAACCAACCTTTTTTTCTCCTATCAGGCGGACTAATTCTTTTATAAACAAGGCATTTTCTTTAACCCCATGGGTTTCCCCTATTACTATTGTCTGAGTTTTCCTTGCTGCTTTTAGGAGGATCTTTTTTGTGTTGGTCTGGAATTTCACTGATTGTTATCTATTGTTATTTTAAAAAATCCAAAGGATTAACCAGATTCCCATTCTGTCTTATCTCAAAATGCAAATGGGGACCAGTAGAACGGCCAGTAGAACCCATCTGTCCTATTTGATCTCCTCTTTTAACGGTTTGACCTTCTTTAACATAAATTTTAGCCAAATGAGCATATAAAGTCTGAAAGCCATTTCCATGGTCTATCAAAACCCTATTTCCATAACCGATATTATCCGGCCAACCGGCAACAATGACTTTTCCGGAGTCAGCCGCCAAAACTGGAGGTAAAATTTTGTTGGCAATATCAATAGCTTTGTGGTACCAACGAAAAGCTTGAGAAATAACCCCAGAAACCGGCCAGACAAATTTTCCCGAGGCAACCACCGTTCCGGCGTCTGGTGTTTTTTGGGCAATATAAGCTCCAGGCGACCAAGGAATTTCTTTAGGTTTGACTCCATCGGGAACAATCAAAATCTGACCAACAGCCAACTCAAAAGTTTCATCATTAACAAAAGTGTTAAAAGGAAAATCAACGATCCCTTGGGGTTCAGTTGAATAATATTTTGCCACGGAATAAACAGTGTCTCCCTTTTTAACTTTATGAATTACTCCGGTGACTGGTGGGATTTTCAAAACTTGACCAGGCTTGATTGAGGCAATTGAGGTTAAATCATTGGCCCAACGGATGGTATCAACCGAAACATCATATTTTTGAGCAATACCGGAAACGGTGTCTCCTGGTTGAACAACATAGTCAATTATTTCTCCTCTTGGTTTTTCGGAAATCTGGGTTGTCATCTCTTCCCCTTCGGTAATTGAAGACAAAACCGCTGAAGGAGCCGGGGCCTCTATCCAAGGATCTTTGGTTAATCCCGGAAAGGAAGAGGCCACTACCGGAGTTATCAAAATTCCCAAAATTACTACCCCTGCCATCCCTGAGTGAACAAAGGGCTGAACCAATTTTCCTCTACCTTGGTAAAGTTTTTCGGCAAATTTGCTTTTGCCTGCTTCAAAGCGGGAAAAGTAACGATACGATCGGGTAAAAAGAAAATCTCCCCAGGCTTTCAAAAACTCCCAAAAATCAGAAAAAAAATCCTTCATTTAAGAAAAAACTCTAGCACAAAATCAAAGATAAAGTCAAATTTTGCAAAAATTCCGAAGGTGTGAACCTGTATCACTCGTGGTGTGCAAAAGGTGAAAGACTTGACAAATTAAGTAAACTATAATATTATTTATTTATGCTAATTCCGAGAACTATACTTCACCAAATTAAAGAACAGTTGACCAAGAAGCCGAAAATCATTCTTCTTTATGGTCCAAGACAGTCTGGTAAAACAACTATTCTCAAACAGTTGCTGGCCAACTATCCCCAAAAAGCAGTTTATCTTGCAGGTGAAGACTTGCGCGTCCAAGAAATCTGGTCAAAGCCAAATACCCAAATCCTTAAAAAACAAATAGGAGATGCAAAACTTGTGGTTATCGACGAAGCCCAAAAAATTGAAAATATTGGCACTAGCCTCAAATTAGTTTACGACACTTTCTCCCCTTACATTATTGCCTCAGGTTCGGCAAGTTTAGAACTTGCCAATCGTTTAAGTGAACCGTTAACCGGTCGAACAGTAACTTTTGTTTTATACCCCTTGTCTGTTCTTGAAAATCCCATTACCCCCCCAGACATTTCTTTCACCTGCCGGCTTGAAGAATTCTTACGTTTTGGCCTCTACCCTGAAGTTGTAATCACCGAAAGCGAAGAAGACAAAATCACTTATCTTAACGAACTTATTAATAATTACCTTTACAAAGATATTCTTTCTTTTGAACAAGTCCGTAAACCAAAAAAAGTGGTAGACTTACTTACCCTTCTGGCCTTTCAGATAGGAAACGAGGTTTCCATCCAAGAACTGGCCGCCAATCTTTCTTTGGCAAAAATTGTGGTTGAAAAATACCTTGATCTTTTAGAAAAGATGTTCGTAATCATCAATCTGCGTGGTTTCTCCCGAAACTTGCGCAAGGAAATTTCTAAAACTTCAAAATACTTTTTTGTTGACCTGGGATTAAGAAACGCTTTAATTCGCAATTTTAATCCTTTACATTTGAGAAACGATGTTGGAGCCCTGTTTGAAAACTTCTGTATAATTGAAAGAATCAAAATTCTTTCAAACACAAAAAAAATGGCTAATTTCTATTTCTGGCGGACTTATGACCAAAAAGAAATTGATCTTATTGAGGAAAAAGAGGGAAAACTTTTTGCCTGGGAATTCAAATGGCAAGAAAGCAAAAAAATTACCGGGGCGGCAAAAGAATTTACCAAAGTCTATCCTAAAAGTAAATTTCAAATTATTACCCCAAAAAAATTTGAAGAAATTTTATCCTTTATTTAACCCTTCCAGAAATTCTTTGTTGGTTTTGGTTTTGCGGAGTCGGTCAATAATTACTTCAGTTCTTTCTTCAGGATTCAAAACATCTATCATTCTTCTCATCAAAATTATTTTTTCATAAATCCCTTTTGGGTATAAAAGCTCTTCTTGTCTTGTTCCTGATTTTTGAATATCTATCGCCGGAAAAATCCTTCTTTCCGCCAAGCCTCGGTCCAAATGAAGCTCCATATTGCCGGTTCCTTTAAATTCCTCATAAATTAAATCATCCATCCGAGAACCGGTATCAATTAAACAAGTGCCAACAATCGTTAAAGAACCGCCATCTTCAATATTTCTGGCCGCCCCAAAAAAATGTTTGGCGGGAAACAAAGCGGCTGGGTCAAAACCACCAGATAAAGTCCTTCCGGAGGTGGGCATTGCCAAATTATAAGCCCGAGCCAGTCTGGTAATAGAATCCAAAATTATAAAAACCTCTTCGCCTTGTTCTACCATTCTTTTGGCTCTTTCCAAGGCAATTTCCGCCGCCCTTGTTTGCTCCTCTGCCGGCTGGTCAAAATTGGAAGCAATGACCTCACCTTTTCCTTCGGTTACTTTTTCAATATGCCTTTTGATATCGGTTACCTCCTCCGGTCTTTCTCCAATTAAAACCGCCATTAAATGAATCTTGGGAAAGTTTTTGGCCACACCGGTAGCAATATCTTTTAAAAGCCAAGTTTTACCCGCTTTTGGAGGAGAAACAATCAAACCTCTTTGTCCCTTGCCAATAGGAGAAACTAAATCAATCATTCTGGTGGTCAAAACATCTTTTTCTGTTTCCAAAACCACTTGTTCATTGGGAAAAATTGGAGTTAAAGATTCAAAATCAGGCCTTGGGCCAAGTTTGTCAACTTCAACTCCATTAACTTTTTCTACTTTCAAAAGTCCCCAGTATCTTTCGTTTTCTTTTGGCCTTCTGGCTTGGCCACCAACCAAATCTCCTATTCTTAATTGAAATCTTCTAATTTGGGAGGCGGAAATATAGATATCCCGATTTGAGGGAGTAAATTGAGGCCGTAAATAACCATAACCATTTTCCGAAAGATCTAAAACCCCTTGGGCATATTCCGTTGGCAAACCGGCATCGGGCAAAACTCTTTCATCAACCACACCAGTAAAACCAGAGGAAGAAGTCTGGGTTTCATTTTGAACGGGAGCGCCAACAATTTCCTCAGCACTCACCGGCTCGGGAACAGTTTTTTTAACCATTATCG
>Ga0209102_1000261_pt1 | contig 36193 bp, 33 predicted proteins | sample ConPoolayeHmetaG_FD_185483 | JGI IMG/M metagenome (GOLD analysis project Ga0209102, IMG submission 185483) | Hot spring microbial mat communities from California, USA to study Microbial Dark Matter (Phase II) - Cone Pool mat layer H metaG... ...
ACTCGTACATATTTCTTTTCTCTTGATAGCTCTGGCAGCTCACCGCTTGGGCTTTCATGATAAAATCCGTTTCATCAAGACCCTCTTGCCTAATCTGAAATTATAACCTATTTTTGTGAAGCCCTATTTATCTAAATTATTTTTATGTCTCCAGGCCTCAACAATTTACAAGAAATTTTCTTGTCAAGATTCAAAAAATGAGAATTTTTAAGTAATATAATCTCAGAAATTTCGATTCAATTAGGCTTTAAGAATCTAATGCCTGGCTGTTTATAGCTATGAATTTTTTATTCCAAACAAAAAGAGAATCCCAAAATCCGCCACTTCCTTCTTGCTTTAGATTAAAAATGACGGCTTAGGCCCCCCTTATATTTTAAATTGTGAGGATTTTTTTAAGCCTAATCTTTAGCTTATCTTGGATGAAAGATATAAGGACTTGCTGGGTCTTGGGGTCCAAATTTCCAAAAAGTTATGTTTTCCCTTACAACATAGTTTTTCCATTTGAATCAAAGGTAAGACCACTTCGCTCTCCAGAAACTAAGAGCAAATTATGGATAAGCGGGTATGCCACAATCTTTCTGACTGAGGGACTGGGGATCTCTTGATTCGAGTTGCCGAAGATGAACATCATGCTCTTCCACACTTGTCTAAAAGGAATTCTTCAGCTAAGATTTCCGTGCTTCTTCTTGATCTCTCGGGAAAGGAGTTTTTCGGATGGAGGGAAATTCTTTTAAACCTTTAGTGCCGGCAGAGAGTGAGCCCAAAGAGTTTACTTTGCGGGCAGTGCTCTTGGGCCTTATCATGGCTGCTTTCATGGGTGCAGCCAACGCTTATTTAGGGCTTAAGGCAGGGATGACAATAGCGGCAACCTATACTACGGCTGTAGTGGGTATGGCTATAATCAAAGCCTTAAAAGGAACAATTCTTGAAGAAAACTGCGCCCGAACTCTGGGGTCTATTGGCGGGAATGTGGCCTCTGGGGCGATCTTCACCCTCCCTGCTTTCTTCATCACCGGGATATGGCTTCCCTTTTATAAATTCGAACACTATCTAATCGCCACTCTAATTCTAATTCTGGGCGGCGTGCTGGGAATCATGTTCGTCACCATCACTCGAAGAATTCTGATTAGTGACGTTGAACTTCCCTTCCCCGAATCGATAGCGGCTGCCGAAATTCATAAGGCTGGCCAGAAGGGAGCAAAGGGCACACGCCATCTTTTGACAGGAATGGGGCTTGGCGCGCTTTTCACCTGCCTGACTGAATTCAAGGTTATTGCCCTCAAATGGCAGCGTCTTCTCTCTGTAGGAAAAGCCTCACTCCTTTTCCGTGGCCCTGAGGCTAGCCCTGCTTTCCTCGGTGTTGGGTTTATCATTGGCCCTAAGTTGGCCTCAATAAATTTTAGTGGAGGAGTGATAGCTTGGGGGCTTCTGGCGCCGACGCTGGCCTTTTTCCTAAATTATCATAACCTCTCTGGAATAAGTGACTGGATGGCAGAAATAACCAGAGTCTGGCGAGACTATGTGCGTTACATTGCCATTGGAGGCATGCTCATAAGCGCCTTTTATACTCTTTTCAAGATGAGAAAAAATCTGGCTGAGGGAATCTCGCGCTCGCTCTCCCTGCTTTCCGAACGGGGAAAAAGTAGAATGGAGACTCTTCCCCGAACTGACCGCGACATTAATCTGAAATGGGCTTTCGCTGCGGCAATAACAATTGCAGTGCTTGTATTTTTCATCTTCAATCGCTTCGCTCAAAATATCCCTGCTTCTCTTGTGGCTGTCCTCCTGATGCTTCTTCTGGGTTTTGTTTTCGCTGCTGTCTCAGGATACCTCGTGGGAATCATAGGCGTCAGCAGTAACCCCACCAGTGGACTGACTGTTTCCGTACTGATCATTGTCGCCTTCATCATGGTTCTCCTTGGCCTAAAGGGAGGGAGCGGCATCTCGGCTGTTCTCGTTGTGGCCGCCTTCACCTGTGTTTCAGTCTCTGTAGCCGGCGAGATGATGCAGGACCTTAAAGCCGGCCATTTGCTCGGCTGCACCCCCTGGAGAATGCAACTTGGGGATATTTTTGGCGTGACGACAGCCGCTCTGATCATGTTTTTTGTTCTTTCGGTCCTCCACCTGGGGAATATAAAACAGACAGTGGCCACAAAGATGGTGGAGCTCGAAAGGGCGGGGATAACCGAGCTTGTTTACGAAGGCGGAGTGCAGAAAATTCGAGCCGGAACCTACAGTCTTGAAGAAATCAAGGTGATGAGACCAGAAGAGCAGAACGAAATCCTGAAAACCAACGCTGGTTTCGGGGGTGAAAAAATTCCTGCCCCTCAAGCCAGTCTGATGGCAGCCGTGGCTAAGGGAATTTTCGAGCGGAGAACAGAATGGATCCTCATCCTGACCGGAATCTTCATGGGGTTGGGTTTCATTCTGATGCAAGTGCGCAGCCCCATGCTCATTGCTGTGGGTATGTACCTGCCGATTGACACTTCCTTCGCCATATTTCTGGGCGGTACTTTCAAGGCTCTGCTTGAAAAGATGATGGAATCTAAAAGAGTCGAAGAAAAGAAAAAGGAAAGCATGAATAATATCGGGACGCTCCTTGCTTCGGGTCTTATTGCTGGGGAGGCTATTGTGGGCATTTTCTTCGCCACCCTTGCCTTTGCCGAAGTGGAGCTTGTGCGGGTTTTCTCCCAGCCTTCTTATCTTTTTAGCCTCCTGGGTATCTGTGCGCTGGGCCTTTTCCTTGTCTTAAGGGCAAGAAGTGCTTCAGAAAAAGAAACAAGCTAAAAAGTCACTGAATTTGCTTTTCTCTTTTTAAGACTCAGCCTAAACTTTTTCGGTTCTTATCTTCTTCTCAGCTTTCCCCTCTTATAGAGGTTTTTAAGAGAAGCATCTCGATAAGTGAATAACCCAGCGAGAGGAAAGAAGAGCAAATTTGTTAAGATGAATAAAAAAATTTTTCTTTATTATTATATCTATCGGAATAATAAAATTTAGATTTACTCCCTTTTGCTCCTCGCTAAGCCTCTATCTTGAGGCGGTTTTATTTTTATTTCCGGTGAAAATTCCCAGTGATGTTCGGGACGAGCGACACCCTCATCCTTATACAAAGAAGAAACCAAAAATGAGTAGAGGTTTCGGTGGTAGTCATAGGGATATCCATCCCTCTTGTGAGTGGCTACATCGAGATAATAGGTGCCGTTGATGAGGTTCAATTTTTCTATCCTGCAAATCACCTTTCCCTCTCCTTGAATCAAGACTGGTTCAAAGTCTTCAAGGTGGGTATTCGTTCCATAGCAGCATATTCCTTGAGAATTAAAAATTCCTATGCCGAAAACAAAATCTTTGATGGGGAAGGCCGCCGACACCTCCATCTCAATGATCATCCCTTCATTGGGCGAAAATACATGTTTCTCCTTTCCCTCCATGCTCTTCAGCCTGACCTTCTTGATTTCAATCTCCCTTTTTCCCCATCTGTTCTCCCTCCTTCCCTCTTCCCAATGCTGGGTCACCTCAACATCCCTACGGCGCTTTTCAAAATCAACTTCCTTCTTTTCTGCCACATCCTGAAGATAGGCATCTATCGTTCTTTTCGGGTCTCCAATCTTCTGAATCCTTCCGCCCTTGAGCCACATCACCTGGTCGCAGATTCTTTCCACGGTTGAAAGGTCATGGCTGACAAAGAGAATGGTCTTTCTACGACGGCGAAAGTCATCAATCCTGTCTAGACATTTGGGAACAAAGGCAGCATCTCCCACAGCCAGGACTTCATCAATGAGGAGGATATCGGGATTAACATTGATAGCAATGGAAAAACCGAGTCTCATGTACATGCCAGAAGAATAGGTTTTCACGGGCGCATCTATGAATTCTTCAAGCTCGGCAAATTTCACAATTTCATCGAACTTCTTGCTTATTTCCTGCTTTGTCAGCCCGAGCATGATTCCGTTGATATACACGTTTTCTCTCCCCGATATTTCAGGGTGAAACCCCGCTCCGAGCTCGATAAGGGCAGAGACCTTGCCTTCAACCCTAACCCTGCCTGAAGTTGGTTTTGTTATTCCTGCTATTATCTTGAGCAAGGTGCTTTTCCCTGAACCATTTTCTCCGATAACTCCAAAGGTCATCCCTTCTTCTACCTTGAATGTCACTTTGTCCAGGGCAGTCACCAGTTCATCTGGCTTCAGAGCCTGGAAAAGGTCCCCCTTGACAAGTGCGCTCTTAAAGGTCTGAAAACGATGACGGGCAGAGTATTTCTGATAGATGCGGGTAACATTTTCAACCTCGATGGCAACCATCAAACCTCCTCGGGGAAGGAATCACGCAGCCTGTCAAAGAGATAATAACCGAAAAAAAACAAAAGAAGCGAAAGCCCAAAAGTTGCTCCTATCTTGTGCCAGTAGAGCCTGTCGCCAAAAAAGACACAGTTCTGATATCCCTGCATGATGTGTGTCATGGGGTTTAAGTTGATGAAAACCCTGAGAGCCTTTGACTTTTTTATGGTAGCGAAAGTCATCGGATAAACGATAGGCGTTGAGAAAAACCAGAAGGTCAAAAGGTTGGCCAGAATGTCTTTTATGTCTCTGAAATGCACGGTGAGGGAAGAAACCAGGAAAGAAAAACCAAGGGAAAAAATAAACTGGATGAAAATGATGAGGGGCAGAAAGAGTAAATATAGAGTATAAGGTCTCCCTAGGAGGGGAACAAAGAGAAAGAGAATCGGAAGTCCAAATAAAAAATGAATGAGGTTCGAAGAGACTACAACAATAGGCAGAATTTCTGCGGGAAAGAGAATCTTCTTGATCAAATTTCCATGGATCATCAAAACATTGGCTGATTCAAGGGAAGAGGAGGAGAACCAAACCCAAGGCAGAACCCCACAAAAAAGAAAGAGGGCATAAAGCCACGGTGAACCACCGAAGGCAGGGTCACGAGGACCGATAATAATCCCAAAGACAATGGTATAGATGACCATCAACAGGAAAGGATTAAGAAAAGACCAGAAGAATCCAAGAATTGTCCCTCTGTAACGGGCTTTCAATTCACGACTTATAAGATTATAGATGAGAGCCCTGTATCTATATAATTCTTTAAGATTCCTGATGAGTCTCAGCATTCACTCTCCCTCTAAATATTTGCTCTGCTTCCTCTGTGTATTTCCCACTTTCATCAAAAAGAATGAGCGGTTTAAAATGAATCTCTTTCTGAGAAGTAAAACCGCATTCAGCAAGAAAAAGATTTGCTCTTTCCCCAGCCCTAGGTACCACATGGCGAAGGGCTCTTATTTTAATACCCACCCTTTCTACCGCCCTATCGAAGTCTTCTTTCCTTCGCAGCGGAAATATGAAATAAGCCCTCCCCTCTTCCTTCATCAGCTCTGCCGTCTTTTGCATTACATCAAAGATATCGCATTTCAATTCATGTTTGGCTATGGATTTTTGGAGTGAATCACAGAGATGCCCTTCCCGTTTTCGGATATAAGGGGGATTGGAAAAAACTACATCATATTTCCTTTTTGCTCTAAAGGTACGAAGGTCAGCCTCAATCACAGTTATCCTCTTCTGAAGATTGTTGAGCTTGACGTTCCTTCGGGCAAGGTCTACCAGACTCTTCTGAATTTCAAGGGCTGTGATGTGTTTGAAAGGTTTAAGGCTCAGAAGAAGTGACACTATTCCGCATCCTGTCCCAAGCTCAAGGAGATAGTCAGATTCTTCGGTACGGATAAAATCAGCAAGGAGTGGTGCATCCACAGAAAAGCGGAAGCCTCTTTTCTTCTGGAAAACAAGGATTCTTCCCCTGTAAAAAGAATCCAGAGTTTCATCCTTTCTCCTTGATTTTCTCGGAATCTCCATCTTCAATTAATTTAGTATACACCAAAACCTTATCCGCTGTTATCTCTGCATAACCACCCTCAACGTGATATTTCTTTTCTTTTTTTTGAACTTGAAAAGTGAGGAATCCTTCACCAAGAGCCACAAGCAAGGGTCTATGACCGGGCAAAATTCCCAAGTATCCCTCAAGACTCGGAAGCATTACCGAATCTACCTCCTCATCCACAAGAAGCCTCGCCTCAGTGATGACCCTCAGCCTGAGAAAACTAGGGAGGCTTTCTCTCATTCTGACCTTAACCTCTCGGCTTGCTCTAGCACCTCATCGATTCCGCCCACCATGTAAAAAGCCTGTTCAGGTTTATCGTCATGAAGTCCTTCCACTATCTCCTTGAATCCCCTCACGGTCTCTTCTATAGGAACGTATTTTCCCGGCCTTCCCGTAAATTCTTCTGCAACATGAAAGGGTTGAGAAAGGAAACGCTGAATCTTTCTCGCTCTAGCCACTATGAGTTTATCCTCTTCAGAGAGTTCTTCCATGCCTAAGATAGTGATGATATCCTGAAGGTCTTTATACCTCTGCAGAATTTCTTTGACCTTCCTCGCTACTTGATAATGCTCCTCTCCTATCACTCTCGGGTCAAGGATACGAGAATAAGAAGTGAGAGGGTCGACCGCAGGGTAGATTCCCATCTCTGTCAGTGCCCGGGAAAGATTGGTAGTTGCATCCAGATGTGAAAAAGTAGTGGCAGGAGCAGGGTCAGTGAAATCATCTGCAGGAACGTATATCGCCTGAACAGAAGTTATGGAGCCCTTTTTTGTGGAGGTTATCCTTTCCTCAAGTTCCCCGAGCTCTGTGGCTAAATTTGGCTGATAGCCAACCGCGGAGGGCATTCTCCCTAGGAGAGCAGAAACCTCTGAGCCTGCCTGGACGAAGCGGAAGATGTTGTCGATGAAGAGAAGGATGTCCTGGTTCATCTCATCTCTGAAAAACTCAGCCACTGAGAGTGCTGCAAGCCCGACCCTGAGCCTTGCTCCGGGAGGCTCTGTCATTTGCCCGTAAATGAGGGCTGTCTTGCTTAAGACTCCCGATCCCTTCATCTCCAGCCAGAGGTCATTTCCTTCCCTCGTTCTCTCTCCCACTCCTGCGAAGACTGAATATCCACCATGCTTCATGGCGACGTTGTGAATCAACTCCATGATGATTACTGTCTTGCCCACTCCAGCTCCACCGAAAAGCCCAATCTTGCCTCCCTTTAAGAAAGGCTGGAGGAGGTCAATCACTTTTATTCCTGTTTCGAACATTTCTAACTTGGTGCTCTGCTGATCAAGGGAGGGGGGTGGTCGATGGATCGGATATTTCTTTTTAGCTTCAATAGGACCGAGATGGTCAACTGGCTCCCCAATGACATTCATCACCCTCCCAAGGGTCGGCACTCCAACAGGAACCTGAATCGGTCCCCCAAGGTCAAATGCCTTCATCCCGCGCGCAAGCCCATCTGTAGGGTGCATGGAGACACATCTTACCCTGTCCTCTCCTATATGCTGCTCAACCTCGACTATGATTTCTACAGGTTTTGGCACCTCAAATCCTTCGCTTGTGATCTTGATGGCATTATAGATTTCGGGAAGCTCTACGTCCTTGAATTCCACATCGACCACAGGTCCTATGACCTGGACAACTTTTCCTATCTTTTGTCTCTTCTTTTCCTCTCTCTCGTGGTCCTTATTTGCCTGAAACATTTTTTTCCTCTCAATTTCTTTTCATTTTGATAGCGCCTCAACCGCAGTCATTATTTCCAGAAGTTCCTTGGTTATGGATGCCTGTCTTATCTTGTTCAAGACAAGTATCATGTCGCTTATTAACTCCTCTGCATTCTGAGTCGCGTTATCCATGGCCATCATCCTTGCGGCATGTTCAGCGGCAAGAGATTCAAACACCGCATGTCTCACCATGTAGCAAAGATAAAGGGGAAGCAAATCGTTGAGCACCTTATCAGGCTCAGGCTCCCAGTTTAAAACAAAACCTTCTTCCCTCTCAGCAACTTCTTTTTCTCCACCTTCAAGAGGAAGGACCTTGGTTATTGTTACCTGGGGTGAAAGGATAGATTTAAACTCATTGTAGACAATATACACTCCATCTACTCTTTCCATTAGATAATCTTCCCTTATTCTTTGCGCCAAAGCATCCATATCCTCCAAGGTCAGTTTTTCCACTTTCTTTTCAGAGACAAGCTCGAAGGGAAAACGATGTTTTTTGAAGAACGAGACAGCCTTTTTCCCCATCAGCATTAGTTTTATTTCAGAATTTCTTGCCTTTTCTTCAAAAAAATTAAAGGCGTTCTCCAGCAGGTTGGAGTTAAATGCCCCACAAAGTCCTTTGTCAGAGGTTATGACTATTCCTTGTATCCTTATTTCCTCTCTCCTCAAGAGAAGGGGATGCCTAACTGCCTCAACCCTTTGTGCTATTTCTCTCACAAGTTCAGGCAGACCATGAAAATAAGGACGCGCCTCTAAGATAGCTCTTTGAGCTTTTTTAAACTTGGCCGTAGAAACGGTCTTCATAGCCTGAGTTATCTGCTGGGTGTTATGCACGCTCCTTATTCTTCGCCTTAAATCTATTAATGCAGGCATGCTAAACCTTTTTTTCCTTGAACCTCAGATTAAACTCTTTTATAGCCGAACTTATCTCCTTATCTAGCTCCGCATCAAGTTCTTTTTTCTCTGCAATCTTTCTTAATATTTGGGGATGCTCTTCCTCAAAAAATTCATAGAATTTTTTCTCATAATTCCTTAGCTCCGAAACTTCTATCTCATCCAAATATCCGCGGTTACCAGCATAGATAATTAAGATCTGTTTTTCTACGGGTAGAGGAACATATTGGTCCTGCTTAAGAATCTCGGTAAGTCTCCTCCCCCTCTCAAGCTGTCTTTGGCTCGCCCTGTCCAGCTCAGTTCCGAACTGGGCAAAGGTGACAAGCTCTCTGTATTGAGCAAGATCAAGCCTCAATTGCCCAGCCACCTGCTTCATGGCCTTAATCTGAGCATTTCCTCCAACCCTTGAGACAGATATCCCCACGTTAATGGCCGGACGGATGCCTGCATTGAAGAGTTCAGGCTCAAGGTATATCTGTCCATCTGTGATGGAAATCACGTTGGTAGGAATATAGCCCGAGACATCTCCTGCCTGGGTTTCGATGATGGGTAGAGCAGTTAATGAACCACCCCCATATTCATCATTATACTTTGCTGCTCTCTCCAACAGCCGAGAATGTAGATAGAACACATCTCCTGGATAGGCTTCGCGTCCTGGCGGACGCCTAAGTAGGAGAGATATCTCGCGGTAAGCAGCTGCATGCTTCGAAAGGTCATCATACACAAGAAGGGCATGCTGTCCGTTATCCCTAAAATATTCTCCCATCGCACATCCACTGTAAGGAGCAAGGTACTGAAGGGATGAAGGGTCACTCGCAGAAGCTGCCACAACAATCGAATAATCCATCGCCCCATAATCTTCGAGGACTTTTATGATATAGGCGATAGTCGAATTTTTCTGGCCGATCGCAACATAGATACAAATCACCTCCTTCCCTTTCTGGTTGATGATTGTATCCAAGGCTATTGCAGTCTTTCCAGTCTGACGATCTCCGATTATGAGCTCCCTCTGCCCCCTGCCTATGGGAATCATGGCATCAATTGCTTTTATTCCTGTCTGGAGAGGCTCCCTCACCGGAAGCCGGTCGACTACTCCAGGTGCAAGGCGCTCGACACTCATGTAAATATCAGTCACTAAAGGGCCTTTATTGTCAAGCGGAATACCCAGGGGATTCACCACTCTCCCCAGCAGAGCAGGGCCTGAGGGAACCTGAATTATTCTATGTGTCCTCTTGACGAGGTCTCCTTCTTTCACTAAATGACTCTCACCCAAAAGAACAACGCCCACACTGTCTTCTTCTAGATTAAGAGCAAGCCCATAAACATCTCGAGGAAATGCGAGGAGTTCGTTGTACATCACCCTGTCCAGGCCATACACTCTGGCAATCCCGTCTCCAACAGAGGTAACAATTCCTGTTTCTCTTATGTCTACCTCTGTCTCATAATCCTCAATCTGTCTCTGGATTATCTTGGTTATCTCATCTGCTTTTATTTCCATTTTTTATCATCCTTCAGATATTTTCTCCTTGAGTTTTTCCAGCCCCCTCCTCAACGAAACATCATACACAATGTTACCCTTTTTAACCGAAATTCCAGCAATTAACTTCTCATCAATCTTATATTTTAGGAAAACTTTTCTTTTTTCCAAAGACTCAAGCCCCTCTTTGAGTCTTCTCTTCTGGCTCTCATTCAAGGGAACCGCTGAAGTTACTTCAAAAGTTGTAATCCCTTGCCTCTCATTCCATAATTCAGGCAGTAAATCCAGGATTTGCTCGAGCAAATGAAGTCTATCGTTATCGATGAGAAGAACCAGGAACCTTACTGTCTTTTTTTGATAACCTTTCCTCCCCAGCACTTGTTTAATAATCTGGATTCTTTTCGACCTGGTATGGAAGGGGCTCAAGAGAATCTTTTTTAAATTTTCATATCTTGAAAGAAACTCGGAAAAATCCGTCAATTCCCTCTGAATGTTTGAAAATTCCTCTTCAGAGACGACAGAGTTAACTAGACCTTGAGCATAACGTCTGACGAGAATTTGACTTATCATGAAGTTTCTCTATTTTTTCGATAGCCTGGTCTATGAAGAATTGATGGTCTTCAGGGCTCATCCTCTTCATTATTCTTTCTATAGCCAAGGAAACGGCAATCTCTGCCACATAGGCTTTTAGTTCCTTGAGGGTGAGCTGGATAAGATTCTCTATCTCTTTTTTCGTGATATCTTTGAGCCTTTCTGCCTCTTGGATTGCAGCCTTGAGTATTCTTTCCCTCTGGCGAACACCTTCTCCTTCACCCTCTCTGATTATTTTTTCAAGCTCTTCTTCAACTTGTTTGAGCCTTAAATCAACTTCCTGGAGCCTCCTCTCCCCCTCTCTTTTCAGCTCTTCTGCTTCCTTGAGAGAATGCTCAACCTGAAAACACCTGTTTTCAAGATAATTCTTAATCGGCTTGCGGAGAACAAACACCAGCCCTCCAAAAAGAATGATGAAGTTCAACGACTTCCCGAGGTAATCTAAAAGGCTTGAGACGTGCGTCTCATTCTCTTCTTTCATGCAGAGAAAAAGAGGGAGAAAAGTAAGGAACATCATGACAATTAGCTTCCTCCCTCTCATCTGCCCACCACCCTTTGTTCAATCCTTTCCGCCAGCTCTTCACTTCTTGATGTAATTTCTTTTTTAAGCCTCTGGGTTTCTCTTTCAAGCCTTCTCCTTGCTTCTTCCATCTGGAGTTGACATTCTTGACTTATTTCTGAAAGGATGCGCTCTTTTTCACGCAATGCTTCCCCTTCAAGCTTCTCTTTTAGTTTCTGAGCCTCCATTCTTGCCTCTTTCAGCCTCTGCTGTATTTCTGCAAGCTTCATCTCACACTCATCATTTGCCTTCTGATGGGCTTGTCGGCTCATCAAGAGCATGGCCTCTCTTTTCTCCCTAATCTTTCTAAGAGGTGAAAAGAAAATTTTGCTCATCACGAGCACAAGAATCCACACCACGCAAAAGACGAAGATTAGACTTGTATCGAAAGTAAGCATCTTTTCTTTAATTGCGACTTAAATTTAGGCAAAAATTTATCACTTTTAGCTTAAAAAAGCAACCTCCCTCAGAAGGAAAAATAGTTTTTAAAAAATTTCTTGGCCTCTCCAACAAGGAATAGTGAGCCCGTGATTATCACGGTCCCCTTCTTTCCTACTCTGCGCATCGCTCGCAAAAAGGCCTTGTTGGGGGTAGGCTCTTCAATTATTCGCTCCTTAAAATTAAGAACCCTTCGATGTATCTCTTCAGTGGAGGCGGCTCTAAAAAAGGGGAAGGAAGTAAGGATTATTTCTTCTGCACGAGGAAAGAGGTGATGCACCATCTTCTCTATTTCCTTATCTTTCATACACCCAAAGACAATAAAAATCGGGGGCTTGATAAAATCATCTATATACTTACTTAGGGCTTCGGTTCCCTGTGGGTTGTGGGCGCCATCCAAGATGACTGATGGGTTCTTGTGTAGCACTTCGATTCTTCCTGGCCAGTATGTATTCTCCACTCCTTCTACTATTTTCTTCTCTTCAAGTTTCCGCCAGTTTCTGTTTAGCATCTCCGCAGCAACAATCGCAACACAAGCATTCTTTCCCTGGTGTTCTCCCTGAAGAGAAGGAGAAAATTCGTATTCTTTTTCTCCCCAAGAATAATTAAAGCGATAACCTGTTTCCTCTTTCTCTGCTCTTAGGCACTCACTTCTGGGAAAGACAGGGAAGAAGGGTGCCTTGAGTTCTTCTGCTCTTAATTTTAGGGCTTGATATGCTTCTGGCTCTTCAACTCCACAGACAACAGGCGTAAAGGGCTTAATGATTCCTGCCTTTTCAGAAGCTATCTGGAAGAGGGTGTTTCCCAAGTATTTTTGATGTTCCAAGGAAATCGTGGTTATCACCGAAACAAGAGGCATAACCACGTTCGTTGCATCAAACCTTCCTCCCATTCCTACCTCAAGCACCGCAATGTCCACCTTTTTCTGGTAAAAATAATAGAACGCAAGACAGGTGAGTATTTCAAAGTAAGTGGGAGGCGTCAAGAGCCGTTGTGAGGCAATCAAGTCTTCAATCTTTTTTTTGAGGAAGGTCAGGTATTCGCAGAATTCATCCTGAAAGATGGGCTCATCCGCAAGCCTTATCCTTTCTTCAATCTTCACAAGATGAGGTGAGGTATAAAGACCCACTCGAAAACCATGCAGGCTGAGAATTTTGGTAAGCATGGCACACACCGAGCCTTTTCCATTTGTTCCGGCAACAAGCACAGAGGGGAATCCATGATGAGGTTCATCTAAGGAAGAAAGAAGCGTTCTTACATTCTCGAGCCCAAACTTGATTCCCTGGCTCTGGATAAGCTCAAGGTATTGTAGACACTGTTCGTAGGTCATCTAAGCCGATTCAAAAAGAGGCGCAAAGCCTTGATGAGATAGGCACGCAGATTTTTCCGTTCGACGACATCATCCAGCATTCCGTGCTTAAGGAGAAATTCTGAACGCTGAAAACCTTTTGGCAATTTTTCTCTTATTGTCTGCTCGATAACACGTGGGCCTGCAAACCCAATCAGGGCTCCTGGTTCTGCAATGTTTATGTCCCCTAACATCGCAAAACTCGCCGTCACTCCTCCTGTTGTAGGGTCTGTCATAATTGAAATGTAGGGAACAGAATTCTCTTTTACTCTCATGATTGCGGCACTGGTTTTTATAAGTTGCATCAGAGAGAGAGCTCCCTCTTGCATCCTTGCTCCTCCTGAACAAGAAACGATGACCAAAGGCCATTTCTTCTCCACAGCCCTTTCTGCAGCCCTTGTTATTTTTTCACCCACAACCGACCCCATGCTCCCTCCCATGAAGCCAAATTCCATAGCAGAAATTATGACTTCAATCCCACCCATCATCCCCTCTGCATTAAGAACCGCCTCTTTGAGATTAGTCTTATCCATGCTCTCCTTCAACCTCTCTGAATAATCAATTGTATCCCTGAATTTGAGGGGGTCAACAGAGAGGATGTTCTCATCCACTAGCCTAAATTGAGATTCATCAAAGAGTAATTTCAGCCTTTCTTGGGCAGAGATTCGAAAATGGAAATTACAGCCTGGGCAAACGAGAAGATTATTAATTATGTCTTCCTTGTAAAAAATACGACGGCAATTGTTGCATCTCGTCCACAGCGAGCTCATCATTCCTCATTTATTTCAAGCGTTTTTTTCTCAATATCTTCACCTCATTTCTTTCCTTTGAGAGGTGATCCCTGAGACGAAAGCATATTGGTCAGTCTTTCAATCACTTCGTCTGGAGAAGGAAGCTTCTCCTCTATTTCAGCCTCCTCATAGAGCAAGTTTGAAACAGATTCAATAAATCTTTTTTTATCCAAAGGTTTTTCAAAATAATCAGAAGCCTTGAAGGAAAAAAGGGCTTCATTTCGGTAATGTGGTCCTCTATAAAGGCCACTGACGATGATTACAGGAATTGTCCCTTTTGTTTCCTGGAAGATTTTCAAGCAAAGATCAAAACCATGCAGTTTGGGAAGCATCGCTTCCAGGATGACTAAATCGGGTTTCTCCTCTTTAAATTTCTCGTAGGCCTCTTTGCCGTCTGAGGCTTTCACAACTTGAACATTAAGGGGCTCAATAATTTTAATCAGAAAATCAAGGCTATTAGCATCGTAATCTGCGATTAAAACTTTTTTTTCTATCATGGTTTAAGCTCTAAGAATTCTAAGGGATACCTCTTATCTTGTCAATAAAGCGACTCATTAAAAAATCCACAAATTTGAATTGTTACCCACTGCGTTTTCCAAGAAATAGGCAGAGTCTCTTGCTCAACTAATAATATAACTTCGGCACAGAAAGGTCTGAAGCTCTAATGCTCTTAGCTCCATCACCTGCTCCAAGATGTATTGATTGCAGCATTTTTTTTGTGTTATAGTGTCGAACGTGGAGAGTGGAAAAGATATAGAGCTTTCCTTTGTCATCCCCGTTTATAACGAAGAAGAAAACATTCCTCAGCTCTATAAAGAAATGGCGGAAGTTTGTCCTCGCTTAGAAAAAAAATGGGAGATAATCTTCATCGATGACGGAAGCAAGGATGGTTCTTTTTCTGTCCTTAAGGAAATTCAAAAACGGGACGAAAGGGTCAAAATCATAAGATTAAGAAAAAATTTTGGTCAAACAGCTGCACTCTCAGCAGGGTTCGACCATGCCAAAGGAGAAATTGTCATCACTTTAGATGGAGATTTGCAAAACGACCCTAAGGATTTCCCGCTTCTTATAGAAAAAATAGAGGAGGGTTATGACATTGTCAGTGGCTGGAGGAAGAAGAGAAAAGACAGGTTTCTAACCCGCAGACTCCCCTCTGGAATTGCAAACTGGCTGATTTCTTGGATTACCAAGGTAAAGCTCCACGATTATGGTTGCACACTCAAAGCATTCCGTAAGGAAGTTATAAAAAATATTAGACTTTACGGAGAAATGCACCGCTTCATTCCTGCCTTGGCCAGCAACATGGGTGTCTTGATAACCGAAGTAGAGGTAAATCATAGGCAGCGCCTCTATGGAAAATCAAAGTATAGTTTACTGAGATTTATTAAAGTCATCCTCGATCTTTTAACGGTGAAGTTTCTCCTTGGCTATTCAACCAGGCCCCTGCAGATATTCGGTTTGCTGGGTCTGGCAAGTGGGGGAGCAGGTCTTATTTTGGGCGCCTACCTCTCCTATCAAAGACTTACGCTCAAGATGGGATTGAGTAACCGCCCTCTACTTCTTCTTGCCATCTTGCTCATGGTTATTGGGATTCAATTCATTACCCTCGGACTTCTTGCGGAAATCATGGTTAGAGCCTACCATGAATCTTCAGCTAAGAAAATATATTTTATTCGTGAAATAATCGATTCTAATTCCAGAGAGATTTGACCCCTGAAGTCATACTCTAATGAAAATTTTGATGCTCGCTCCCGAGCCATTTTTTCAGCCGCGAGGGACTCCCATCAGTGTTTATTTTAGAATAAAAGCTCTCTCTGAGCTCGGTCATTCCACAGACCTCATTACCTATCCGCTGGGAAGTGAGATTAATTTCAAGAATCTCAAGACAATTAGGGTTCCCAATCTTTGCGGTTTTAGGAAAATAAAAATAGGTCCCTCCTTCCAGAAGCTCCCCCTTGATTTCCTCCTTTTCCTCTGCGCTTGGTGGATGATTTTGAAAAACAGATATGACATGGTTTTCTCTCACGAAGAAGCTGCCTTCTTCGGGGTGCTTCTCGCAAAGGCAAAAAATATCCCTCACCTTTATGACATGCATTCCAGTCTCCCCCAGCAGCTTGAAAATTTTAATTTTACCCGCTCCCTCTTATTTAAACAGATTTTCATCTGGATGGAGAAATTCATCGCTAAAAACTCTCAAGCTATCATCGTGATTTGCCTAGACCTTTTCAAAAAAATGGAGAGAATGGGCTATGCTGAAAAGTCTGTACTAATCGAAAATTTTCTTGAATTCGAATCCCCCCCACTCTCAGAAGAAAAAATAGCCTGGAAAAGAAAGGAGTATTCCCCTTCGGGAGAAAAAATCGTTCTCTATGCTGGAAACTTCAAACCCTACCAGGGAATTCCTCTTCTTCTTCAAGCAATGAGCAAAATTAAAAAAGAGGATGTCATTCTTCTCCTCGTAGGAGGGAACGATGAAGAGAAAAAAGAAATGCATAAGCTTGCTGAAAGTTTGAAAATTTTAAACAGAGTGCGCTTCATTGGTCAGATTCCAGCTTCTCAAGTGGCTCTTTATGTAAGCATAGCGGATGTCCTTGTCTCTCCACGGCTTAAAGGAACGAATACTCCTCTTAAGATTTACTCTTTCCTGAAATCAGGAAAACCGGTTGTGGCCACAAAGCTCTGGACGCACACCCAAATCCTCGACGAAAGTATTGCCGTTCTCGTCCCTCCTGACCCAGAAAGCCTCGCCGAAGGGCTAGAATATGCTCTGAGAAATGGAGAAGCAAAAAAGAGGGCTCTTTTAGCCAAAGAAAGGTGTGATAAAGAATATACTTATCCCAAATACCTGGAAAGACTCAACGAGGCGCTTCAAAAAGCATCCCTTCAACCTAAAAAAAAGGGGAAGAAGAGTCATCGAAAATGAGGATTTTAATCAGCGGCGCCTCAGGATTCGTGGGCACTCATCTAGCTCAGAGATTACTGGAGGAAAGATGGAGTATTCGTCTCTTGAGACATGTGAGTAAAGTCGACGAAGAAGAGAAATTTGAAATCGTAAGGGGTGATGTTTTAGATTTAGAATCAATTCTCAAGGCCTGTCATGGAGTAGATTTAATCTTCCATCTTGCAGCCGCACTCGGCTCTCCAACAAGAAAAAGAAAGGAGTTTTCAAGAATAAACGTCGAAGGCACACAGAATCTTCTCCAGGCCGCCCTTAAGGCCAGAGTAAAAAGGGTAATCCACGTTAGCTCTGCAGGAGTACTTGGAGAAGTAGAAAGAGGGAAAATAGCCACGGAAGATTTTCCTCTCAAACCTAAAAGCATCTATGATAAAACAAAGCTTGAGGGAGAGAGGATTGCTCTTCGAGCAGCTAAAGAAGGAATGGATGTCATCGTGCTTAGACCTGGCTGGGTATACGGTCCAGGAGATAAACGCACATTTAAACTCATCCGAGCCATTGCTGAAAAAAAATTTATCCTCTTAACCAAAGGAGACATCTGCCAAACACCTGTCTTCATCGCAGACCTTGTTGAGGGGATCCTTCTCAGCGCAAAGAGAGGAAAAAGTGGCGAAATTTATAACCTTGCCGGAAAAGAAGTGTTGAGTATCGAAAAAATAGTAAAAACAATTGCTGCCAAAACAGGAAGCAAGGTTTATCGCCTTCCTGTACCGCTTCCGCTCCTAAAAGCTTTTGCCTGGAGCCTGGGGAAATCTTTCTCTCTTCTAAATAAGGAAGCTCCTTTGAGCATGGAAAGGCTTGCCTTTTTCATCTATCCCAAGCCACTTTGCATCCAGAAAGCCTCTGAGGAACTCTGCTATTCACCAGAATTTAATTTCGAAAAAGGGATGGAAAAAGCAATAGCCTGGTATAAAAAAGAAGGTTGGCTCTAAGAAGGAGCTTGCTTCGTTAGATTTTTGCCCCTCCATGACTTATAATTAAGTTTCTTTTACTAAGACAGAAGGTTAAGAAAATGGAAAAGAGGAAGATCCAAAGTTTTTATGATGTTGTCTGGACAGAATATATTCCCGAATACGACGCCTCCGAAAAGCACTGGAATCTTTTCTTTGGCAAAGAAGAGATAGCAGGGAAAAAAGTGCTTGATGCAGGTTGCGGAACCGGGATTTTCAGCCTCATCTTTGCCAAAAATGGGGCATCGAAGGTAATCGGCATCGATATAAGCCCGGGAAGCCTCAGCACAGCGAGTAATCTCAAAAGGAAATTTAGCCTCGAGAACGTAGAATTCTTACGACAAGACATGCTCAAGCTTGGTTTTAAAGATGGGTCTTTCGATATAGTCTGGGCCTGGGGAACGATTCATCACACCACAGAGCCTTTTTGCGCCCTGAATGAGATCATCAGGGTTCTGAGGAAAGGTGGCTCACTCCTTGTTGCTGTCTACAAAAGAACAAGAATCACCTTCATTCACGAGTTGATCCGAAAAACTTTGTTCAGAACACCTCGCTTCCTATGGAAGCCTTTAACGAAAATTCTTACAATCTTCTTATCTCCAATTGTCTACTTGCTTAAGAAAAGAGAAAAATCCCGAAAGGGAGAAAAACTGGAGGAACTCATCCTCGACTGGTATTTCGTGCCTCTAAGGCATTATTTTTACCCCGAAGAAATAAGCTCTTTCTTAGAAAAGAAAGGATTCTCAATCGAAAAATTCCTCCCTCATTCTGGGAGATTCAACAGCACCTCAAATTTTATCTTCAAGGCAAGGAAAAAATAAGATTTCAAGAAGTATCCATTTAAGGACTAATTCATGACCTGGAGGATGAGGGCTGAAACATCTTGAAATTCTTCAAGTGAGCCTTTTGAAGAAGGTATTTCAGCATTACTAAGAGAGTTTGAAATCCATACTTTAGACTCTTCCTGAAATTGATTGAAGATGCTTCAGCAAAATAACGGGTAGGAACAGGGACATCTCCAATTTTGAACCCGAAATACACAGCTTGAGTAAGAAATTCTGTGTCAAAGACAAAATCGTCTGAATTTTCTTTATAGGGAATCGTTTCCAGAACTTCACGGGTGTAGGCGCGAAAGCCAGAATGAAAATCTCCTAAATTCTGACCAAGAATTATATTCTCGATTGTTGTCAGGAAACGATTGCTTAGATATTTATAAAGGGGCATCCCCCCTTCTAGAGTCTCTCTCCGAGTCCTAATCCTTGAGCCTATAATCACATCGCAAATTCCAGAAGTTAGGAATCCAACTGCAAAGGGGATCAAGCGGCTATCGTATTGATAATCGGGATGAATCATCACCACTATATCTGCATTCCGTTTCAAGGCTTCATCGTAACATGTCTTCTGATTTGCTCCATAGCCTCTTGTTTTAGGATGTCGTAAAACTGTTATTCCCAGCCTTTCCGCGATCTCAACTGTTCTATCTGAACTATTATCATCAGTAAGTATGATTTCATCAACACTCCCTTGAGGGATATCGCTATAAGTTTTCTCTAGGGTCTTTTCTGCATTCAAGGCTGGCATGACGACAATTACTCTGCTGGGCCTCTTTTCTCCTTTAGCTTCTTTACCGAACAAGCATCCACACATTTACTTTAGAAGAAAAAGGGCTCTTTTCTCCAAATAAAACTAGCCCTTTCAAGTGAGCATTCAATCAAATTTATAACAAAGGAGATTATCTATGTCAAAAATAAGTGAAATTTCCCTTCGTAAAAAATGGCTCCCTAAAAATTATATAAATCATCCTATCTTCTAACTCAAAATTGGGCGTTCGATTAAAATTAGTTTCAATATTTTAAGAGACATTGAGAAAGATGAAATTCCCTTTTCAATCTCTTCGCATTCAGAGGAAAAAATATGTTATAATTCAAAAAAATGAAGAAAAAGGCGAAAAAAAAACAAATCTCTCTCCCCTCAAAATCGAAAATAAGGAAAAGATTTAGCTCCTTTGAGTTACTGGGGATTTTTTTCATCCTCCTTGCCACTTTCACCTTCATCTCTCTGATAAGCTACGATTCAAGAGACCCATCCTGGGCAAGCACGAGCATTTCTGGACAAAAGGTTCATAATTATACGGGGAAAGTGGGAGCCTATTTTTCGGAAGCTCTCCTTCAATTCTTGGGATTTACCTCATTCCTTCTCGCCTTATCTCTTTTCTATCTTGGCTATAAAGCTTTCTCCCTTGACACAGGAAGAAGGTTGCTAGCCAGGGTCACATCTTCGATTTTTTTGATTCTCATAGTGAGCTCACTCTTCTTCATCCTCTTCGGGAATATCCCCTGGAGAGGAACAGAGATTCCTGCTGGAGGAGTGATCGGTGAGCTTCTTGCTGCATTTCTCGTTCGATATTTTAATACTACAGGAACTATCTTCATCCTTTTAGCCCTCCTTGCTCTTTTTCTCATTTTTTCCACTAAAATATCGCTAAAAAAAATATTTCTTTATTCCTCAAGACTCTTTGGATTCGCCTTCAAAGAAATAAGAATTAAAGTTACTGACTACAGGAAGTTAAGAAGACGGGAAAAGGCTCGTAAAAGAATAATAGAAAAGTATAGGACTCCTTTAGTAAAGACAGAGGAAAAGAAAGAAGAGAAAAAACCTGAAAAAAAAGAGCTGCGAAAAGGCACAACTCCGCCTCCTCCGCCTCTTGAAGCTAAGGTACCGGAAAGATTTCTTTTTCCCGAAATGGAAAAGAGGGGGGGTTATGAGTTTCCCCCCTTCAGCCTTCTTGATCAAGGAAAGGCTTCAGAACAGATAGATAAGGAAGAGCTATATGAGAAAAAACAGCTCATTGAAGAGAAATTGAGAGAGTTCAAGGTAGAGGGAGAAGTTAGAGAATATCACCCAGGGCCAGTGATCACTACCTATGAGTTTTATCCCTATCCAGGGATAAAGGTGAGTCAGGTCGCCAACCTTTCCGAAGACCTTTCCTTAGCCTTAGGGGCTGAATCTGTAAGGATTCAGCGCATCCCAGGAAAATCTTCCTTGGGTGTTGAAGTCCCGAACAATAAGAGAGAAGTGATCAAATTAAGGGATATCATCCAATCTGAAAAGTTTCTCAACTCTCCTTCTAAATTAACTTTCGCCTTAGGAAAGACAATCCACGGAGATGTTTACATCACCGATCTCGCGATTATGCCTCATCTCCTCATCGCGGGTGCCACAGGAACAGGAAAAAGCGTGGCCCTCAATGCCTTGATCGCCAGTATTCTTTACAAAGCTACACCCGAGGAAGTAAAACTCATTCTCATCGACCCAAAAAGACTTGAGTTTGCTCTTTGGGATGGAATCCCTCATCTTTTAAGTCCTGTGGTTAAGGATGCAAAAAAGGCTTCTGCCATTCTCCTCGATGCCATTAAAAAAATGGAAGAGCGCTACCATAAGCTCGGTCTCCTGAGGGTAAGAAACATAGAGCAATACAACCAAAGAGTCTGCCACATCCTGAAAGAAAGGGGGAAGTCACTCACCCAAGAGGAGAGGGAAAACCTAAAGCCCCTTCCTTATCTCGTAATCGTCATCGATGAATTAGCCGAATTAATGATGATTGGAGCCCAGGAAGTAGAATACTGTATCGCCCGACTTGCCCAGCTTGCCAGAGCAGTTGGAATTCACCTCGTCATGGCTACCCAGAGACCCTCGATAGATGTAATTACAGGGACGATAAAAAATAACTTCTCCAGCCGCATCGCTTTCCGTGTCCCCACAAAGGTTGATTCACGAATAATAATAGATTGCTCAGGTGCAGAGAAGCTACTCGGATTGGGGGATATGCTTTTCATGCCCCCTAACTTTCCCCGCATCATCCGCCTCCACTGCGCATACATTTCTCATCCTGAAATCTCGCGCTTGGTAAATTATATAAAAAAACAGGGTGCTCCTACTTATGATGAAAAAATAATCAGAACTCTGAAGAGCCCCCTTCCCCATCACGAATCCGACTCTGAAATAAAGGATGAGCTCTTCGAAAAGGCTGTAGAATTGGTGCTTCTCACTGGTCAAGCATCTGCTTCCTATCTGCAAAGGAAACTTAAACTCGGCTATGCAAGAGCCGCAAGGATAATAGACCAGATGGAGCACGAAGGAATAGTAGGACCCTCAGAAGGTAGTAAGCCGAGGGAGATTCTTGTCGACCCGAAAACATACTTAGAGAAAAAGTCAAGGAGCAATGATTGTTTGCCAGAAGAAAGCTAAAGAAAAGGATTAAGGAAGCTCTTCAGAACTGGAGCCTCCAAAAAGCCCTCGAGAAAGCATCCTTTAACCATTTCCTCAACTTCAACAGAACCAGCAAAGAAATCCCCTGGGAAGAATACAAAGAAAAAGCTAAGAAGATAAAAGAGGAATGCATCAAAAAGCTCCCCCAGCTTATCATCAAGTTTAAAGAAGAAGCTGAAAAGGCTGGTGCTATGGTTTATTTCGCTCCGACAGCAAACGAAGCCCTAAACCAGGTAGAAAAAATCCTGAGAGAAAAAAAGGCAAGAAACATCGTAAAATCAAAATCAATGGTGAGCGAAGAAATCAAACTCAACGAATTCCTTGAGAAAAAAGGGTACAGAGTGGTAGAAACTGACTTAGGGGAATGGATCATTCAGCTTGCTGGAGAAAAGCCCTCTCATATAACCGCTCCGGCTCTCCACAAGACAAAAGAGGAGATAGCACAACTTCTTAGCCTGCATTTGCAGCAAAAAATACCCTCTGAGCCAAAAGAAATCGTAAAAATTGCAAGGCAAACATTACGAGAAGATTTCATCAAAGCTGAGGCAGGGATATCTGGGGCAAACTTCGCCATAGCAGAATCAGGAACACTCGTCCTCATAAGCAACGAAGGAAACGCAAGACTCGTAACTTCTCTTCCACCTGTTCATATCGCTCTTGTCACCGTGGAAAAATTCGTGGAGACCCTCGAGCAAGCGGTAACTCTCATCAAGACACTTACGGTAGCTTCTTCTGGAATGAAATTGACTTCCTACGTCTCATTCATCACCGGACCGAGTCGCACTTCAGACATTGAAAAACAAGTAATCAAAGGAGTTCATGGGCCTGAGGAAGTTCATATCATAATTCTGGATAACGCAAGATTGAGCTTAATAAAAGATAAAAATTACAACAAAATCCTCTATTGCCTTAAATGCGGAGGGTGTATGCTCGTTTGCCCTGTTTTCCAAGCCATAGGCGGACATGTATATGGAGGACCTGTATATCCAGGAGGAATTGGAATATTAATCACCTCTCTAATTTCTTCCAAGAAGACATCGACCTTAAAGCTCGACCTCTGCGCCGATTGTAAAAAATGCGAGAAATTCTGTCCAGTTCAAATTCCGATCGGGGAACTAATATTGAGTTTAAAAGAAGAAAAAAGAGCTCAATTAGGAGAAAGATTGCTTTCTTCTTTCTTTCGTTTCAAACGCATTCAAGAATTGAGCATAAAAGCTTTTATCTTTCTTGAGAAAAGCTGGAAAAAGAACGCTATTTTTAAGAAAATGCCTTTTCCCTGGATAAGAGGAAAAACCTTACCCGCCTTAAGCCTAAAAGAAAGGCTCCCTCCCCAAAAGAAAAATAAAGAGAAAATTTATCTCTTCGAAGGGTGTCTGGTAAAGATTTTCTTCCCAGAAATAAGGGAAAGTGTCCGCTCTGTCTTTGAAAATTTAGACTTAACGCTCATAGAAGCAGAAGAACAGACTTGTTGCGGTGCACCAAGTTACCATCTAAGGCTAATAAAACACACAAAAGACCTAGCAAAAGGAAATATAGCCTCTTTTGAAAAACATAATCCCGAATTTATCATCACCATCTGTCCCACAGGAAACTCAATGCTCAAAAAAATCTACCCCAGAATCATCTCCTCTGCATCTGCCTGGGTGAGTAAAATTTTTGACTTCACTGAGTTCATCGTCAAAAAGGGCTATCTCAAAAAACTCGCTATTTATGCTCAACAAGACGAGAAAAAAGTCTTCTATCATTATCCCTGCCACTATCTAAACCAATTAGGTCTGGAAGAAGAACCAGAGATTATTCTCAAATCCCTACGTTTTCTTCCTGTAAAAGAAGAAGAGCCTCTAACCTGTTGTGGATTTTGTGGCGTTTTCTCATTTAAGAATCCTGAGATATCAGCAAATTTATGGGAAAAGAAAAAGAAAAAAATTCTGGAAACTGAGATAAAACTAATAGCCTCAGATTGTCCTGGCTGTCTCTTCCAGTTCAAATCTTCTCTAAACAAAGGATATCAAGTCTTCCATACCGCTGAGCTTGTGGACATGAGCATCAAAAAGACAGAGGAGAAGAGAGAAAAAAATCAAAGCAGCAAAACCCTCTCCGGATAATTATTGCAGGGAGTTAAAGCGGGATGGGATTTGAGCTTGAGTCTTTAATAACTTCCATTTTTCTAGAGGAACAGAAAAGAAGGCGTCTACCACACTGGGGTCAAATTGAACCCCACGTCCCTTTTCAATTTCCAAACATGCTTCTTCGAAGCTTCTCCCTTCCCTGTAGGGCCTATCTGAAGTAATCGCATCCAGAGTATCAGCAAGAGAAAATATTCGTGCCTGAAGGGGAATCTCCTCTCCAGCCATGCCGAAGGGATATCCTTTCCCATCAAAGCTTTCGTGATGGTAGAGAACAACTTCTGAAGCCTCTTTAAGAAAAATAAATTCTTCAATAAGTCTGTACCCTAGAAGCGGATGTTCCTTGATGATTTCTCTTTCCCCTATTGTCAAAGGTCCTCTTTTCCTCAAGATGGATTCAGGAATCATGATTTTTCCGATATCATGAATCAAGGCGCCTCTTTGAATATTAATCAGATAATTAGGGTCATTTATCCCCAGGGCTCGGGTGAGCATTAGAGTAAAGCATGCCACAAGCTGAGAATGACCAAAGGTATCTTCATTTCCGTCTATTTTGGCTATGAGGTAGAGAAGGCCAGAATTGAAGGCCTGATTTCTAAAGGAGAGCTCTTCCTCAGCGTAGAAATTTTCTGAGCTCATAGTCCTCTCATAAAATTCATCAAGCTCCTTCAAGACTCTCCTCGCAGAAATAAGTTTCTTCAAGCTCTCACTCACGGGAAGAGGAGGCAAACTGCCATCCTCTTGGTAAAGCTCATCAAACCACCCTGAAAGCCTGGAGTTTGAGTTAAGAAGCTTAGAATCGAAAGGGCCTAATTTATCGACACTGATTGTCATCAATTTCTCTGAAACATGGAGGAGGAATGGATTTTCTTCTCTAATCATTGTTTGGCTCAGCTCTCCCATTTTTCTTCAACCTCTTCTATTTGCACCTATTTAGTCGAAAAAAATCTCATAAAATTGAATTTCTCTTCCAAAGTTTCCTCACCCTGTCGAAACGCAACCCGGTTTTGTCTTTATCTTGAAAGAATCAGGATTTTTTTTCATAGTTTCTAAGATCTGAAATCCCTGATGACTGAGACGTTGCTCGATCTCGTGATAGAATTCTCTCTCATCTTTGAATCTAAGAACCCTCTCCTTAGAATCTGTTTCCACTTTTGCTACTCTCCATCAATTAGCTTTCATCTGACATTGAGTTAGTCGTGAATGCTAAAGGAAAATTGAAAAATCATCACAGAAATTTTAAAAAGATTCAAAACACAAATTTTTCTCCATTTTTACCATGTCTCTTTACATCCCTCTCTCTCTTTTTTATAATACGTCCAAGTTTATAGAGTATGCTAATCAAGGAGGAGAAATGAAAAAAAATTCGATAGCCCTTCTGACCATGACCCTCTTAGTTATTACTTTCCACTGTAAGAAGGAAGCCCCTCTCAAAGGCTTATCTTTAGAAGTGACCTTCTCTGAGCCTAATCTCTCTGACAACTTGATTACAGATATTCAGTATCGCTGGAAGACAAGCGGAGAATTCATGAAACTAAGCCAGGATTATAAGGTTTTTGTCCAATTCTGGCATAAAGACAATCTCATTCTAAGCGACGACCACATGCCTGAACCTTCCACGAGCCAATGGGAACCAAATAAAGAATATTCATATTCAAGAAAAATATACATCCCCCAATTCATAGATGAGTTTGACCCGGAGTTTAAAGGTGAAGAACTGGTGAAGTTATCTATTGGATTCACTTCCCCTTTCGATAAGACAGGGAAACCCGTGGTCCAGGTGCTGGAACAAAAATTAAGAGTCTCCCCTCCTCCCCTTGATACACCAGAAATTATCTATGAAGATGGATGGTACAATCTGGAAATAGACCCCCAAGCCTATCTCAAACAATGGAGATGGACGATGAAGGAAGCAAAGTGTATCATAGATAATCCAAAGAAGGATGCGCTTTTGGTCATCAAAGGTGGGGTTAATCTCGAAGCCCTTGATGAACAGAAAATCATCTTCAAAATAAATGATATGATTCTGGATGAATTCATTCCTGAAGAAAGTTACTTTGAGAAGTCTTACAACATAAAAAAGGAAATGCTTGGAGAAGATGAAGAATTCATTCTTTACATCTCCACCGATAAGACCTTTATCCCGGCCAAGGTTATCCCCAATTCAAAGGATGAGAGAGAACTAGGGGTCCAGATTTCGTTCATCTATTTTAGATGAGGGGAAAGTCCTTTTTATCTCTGTGCTCAATCTAGAAAATTTAGATTTTGGTTTTCTTCCCTGTTCTTTCAAGTTCACCCCTTGCCTTCTCCTCTTCTTCAAGAGCCTTTTGAAGTTTCTCGAAAGTGTCGTTAATTTCCCTCTGAATACTGTCTCTTGAGGTCATATCGTCCATGCTATAAAATTCCTGCCAGAGTGAGTTCAATTTCACCGTTAAGAGCTCAGCATACTCTTTCGCCCTTCTCCATTTTTCTTCAACATCCTCTTTCACTTTGAGAGGTTCTGTCTTCTCCATGGCTTCTTGAGCTCCATAGGGTGATTGAGTTTCCCAGGATTCTCCAGGATACTCCTCACTTTTTTCACTTAGGAGTATTATCTCTTGAGGAGCCACGGCAGAGGTCTTTTTGATTTGAGCAAGATGAGCATTAGTGATGACTTCACTCTTTTTAGTAAGCTTTGCTCTCCTCTCTTTTTCTCTTTTGGCTAGCTCAGCCAGGGACTGGGAGAAAGCGAGTGAGGAGAGAAAAAGAAAACCAAAGAAAAAAGCAACGCCTCTTTTTGCTTTCATATTTAAAATATAGAATAGCATGCTTGAGATGTCAATTTGCATCTGGTTTTACTGCAGTCTTAATTCTTAGGGTTGTCCCGTCCGAACTCATCTCTACCGCCCCATGGATATCCGTCCGATAAATCCTAGTTCCTATTTGTTGATATCTCTTGATTGTCTCAAAATCAGGCAAGCCGTATATATTTCCTTCTCCAACCTGGATTACCACAATTTCCGGCAATACCCGCTTTAAAAACTCTCCAGAGCTTGAAGTTTTGCTTCCATGATGAGGAGCTTTGAGAATGCGGCTCTTTAGATTTTGGTTTTCCTTGATGATCTTCATTTCTGACTCCTCCCCAATATCGCCGGTAAAAAGGAAGGTGTAATTCTCAAAGGACATCCTCAGCACAAGAGAGTCCTCATTGGATACAGGTCGATTCTGAAATTCTTTTTTCTCCGGGTGGAAAGCTTCTATTTTTACCTTTCCCACCCGATGTTCCTTCCCCTTGTACATTTTTTTCCTTGGGCAAGAGAGAGGAAGAAGCTTCATCAACTCTGAATAAACTTCATTTTGATAAGGAGTCAAAGCATCCCAATACTCTTTAATCTTAAAATTTCTGGCAATTGCTATCAAGCCATTAAGGTGGTCAGGATGAGCATGAGTGAGCACAAGATAATCAATTCTCTTTATACCCTTATCCCAAAGAACAGGAGAAACAATCTTTTCTCCCACATCGAAACCACCTTCTCTCAAACCTCCACCATCTATAAGCATCTTTTTCTTTCCCGGAAATTCAATGAGAATAGAATCTCCCTGACCTACATCGATGAAGGTCACTTTGAGGTCTTTGGTTGAGGGAGAAAAAGGATAAACTATAATGAGGAAAAAAGTAACAAGAAAGCCTCCTAAGAGAATCATTTTTAGCTTCCTTATTTTGGGAGGAAGAAGAAGGAGCAAAAGAAAGAGAAAATAACCTATAACTGTAAGAAGATGGGGGGTGGGAATTCGATATGAAAAAAAAGAACTTATATTTGCAAACTCGGTAGTCTTGAGGAAGATGTCGATTAAAAACTTTATGCCTAAGGCAAATTTGCTCGCCAAGTAGAATTTTATAAAAGAGAGACACAAGAAAATATATCCTGCAGCCATTATTACCCCCATAAGGGGGATTCCTGCATAGTTCAAGATTAGGGAAGAAAAGGTAATGCGATTGAAAGAAAGGGCAAGAAAGGGAAGGGTTGAAACCTGAGCCGCAACAGAAATGGCGAAGAGCTCACTGATGCGTAAGGGAAGCCTTGGAAGATATTTCATGATTGCGGGGTAGAAAAGGATGATAGAGAGAGTAGCGACAAATGTAAGTTGGAAACCAAGACTGAAGAGGTTAAAGGGATTTGCCAGGAGAATAAAAAAGGCACTCAAAGAAACAGTGTTAATGAGATTAACATCACAAGAGACAAGCTTACTCAGGAGAAAGGCTAAGGCCATTATTGTTGCCCTGAGAACTGAAGGCCTTCCCTCAACGAGCAGGGCATAAAACATGAGCATTATCATCAAGAGAAGATAGGACGGTCGTTCTCTCACTCCAAAAAACTTCAAGAACGAAAAGACTAAGAAGGAAATAATGGCAATATGGGCTCCAGAAATGGCAAATAAATGGTAAAGCCCAGATTTCTGGAGGGTATAGGTTACCCTTTCTTCGAGTCTTCCCCTCTCACCCAGAATGAGCGCCTCGAGAATGGCGCCTTGAGGAGTGAGAAACTTATTTTCTCCAGACCCAAAGTGAAGTTCAATTTTCTCTTCTAGATAATGACGAATTTGTGAGATGAGGCGCAGTAGAGAGAAGGGTCTACCAGAGGAGATTTTAGTAACAAGTAAAGAGCTCTTGGTGAAAGCTCGTCGATGAATTTTTTCTTCCTTTAGATACTCATCGAGAGAGAAACGATTAAAGTTTTTAAACCCTTTTTGAGAAAGAATCCGGGCTGAGACCTTAAGCCTGTCTCCCACAAAAAAATTAGGCTTCAACCCCGGCTCAGAACATAACACCGTAATCTTAAGATTTCCTTCTATACTCTCTTCCTTATTCTTATAGGAAACCTTTTTTACCCTGAGGTAGAGATAATATCTGTTCTGGCCTCTCCCTGGTGAACGGTAAAGATCACCGTAAAAATCCACATATTCCTGATGCGTAAATTTGTGCAAAGAGTTTTCTCTGTATTTAAATTCCTCATAAGAGTGAAGCCCGCTTCCCAGGAAAAATGAACAAATAAGGATAAAAACAAAGGAAATTTTCTCCTTTTTAAAAAGAAAAAAGACCCAAGAAATCGAACAGAAAAGGAAGAGGGCAAATGCCTGGAAAATGAGGGGAAGCGAGATATATCTAGAAAAGAGTATTCCACAGGAAAGAGGAATAACCAGGAAAAGAAAAGGAAAAGCCATTTTACTTAAAAGGAACTCTCCTTTCAAAAGTGCGCTGAAATTTAAGTAGGATTAAAAAAAAACCACTCATTACATTTAATCCTAAAGAGATGCGCCTCTCATTGGCATTAAAAACTTACCGAGTGAAAAAAGTAAGGATTTTCCTTTCCACCTAAATTTTGAGAAAAAATTGAAATTTTTCCCTAAAAAATTAGGTAAATAATTCCCTAACAATCCACCTTTCAAACCCTCGATGTTTTTCTTCTCGTTGAGCTTAATCAAAGTTTGTAACCTCACTTATTTAATTTTAAATTGTAGAGAGTCATAAAAAGAGAGACTTGTTTCTGGCCGTGGAGTCTATAAAGATCTTCTCCTTCCCCTAATTTCATTTCTAATCAAGAGACGGATTCTTTCTTTAAGATTATCATTCAAGAAAGCACCCCCTCCTCAAGGATTACTTTTCCAAGAGAGGAAATTATCTGACACCCCTCTCCTCACCTTAAGAGCCTCCTCTCTCAGGAAGTCAATGAGTGAGGTAACGATTAATAAAATTTCAATGAAAACCAAAGAAAAAATTATCACAGTCTCAATCCTTGGATAAACACTTTTCCTCTCCCCAAGACTCTTATCTGGGAGATAAATCCTAATGCACATAGAATTTAAGGCTCTTTGAACTTGGTCCTCTTCCTTTTGGGGAAAGGGTTTCTTCCTAGAGTGAAGGATTAATTCATCCTTTCCTTTAATCCTTTCTCTAAGATAATTCAAAACAAGATTCGTAGCTTGGGCTAAGGAGAGAGAAAGAGCAGGGTCTAAAGCCTCAATCACTCCTGAATTAAGAGGCCTGAATTGAACTTCTTTCGTTTTCTGAAGGGGTAAGGATTTCATCTTTCACCAGGCCTAAAATTTATACATCTTCTACAATAGGAACAAAACTCCTCTCCCTCAAGCTTTCTCTTTACTTCAAGTCTCAAAACTATAAGCATTGACTTTTTTTGAATCTCAAATCCTCTTTTATTTATTATTTAAGAATAATTTTTTCAATTTTATTTTTCTAAGAAAATCACATCTCGCCAAAGGCCATGAAGAAGATTAAGAAATAGATAAAAGGAAAAATTGGAGAGAAACTTTTCCTTTTTTCCCATATAATATCACCCCGAGAGCGATAACATTGAACCCATCAATCTAATTTCTAATTTAAACCACTACCAGTTGATCTGTTCAGTGTAAACCCCAAATTCATCTTTCAAGACAGAGGTAACCTCACCCAAAGTTGCTTTCTCTTTTACTGCTTCTATGATGGGTGGAATGATGTTCCTTCCTTCAATTACAGCACTTCTTAAGGACTCCAAAGTCTTTACCACTTTTTGCTGAGACCTTTTCTTTCTAAGAAGGCGAAGCTTCTCTTTTTGCTCTTCTTCCAATTCTGGAGGTGGATGATAAAGCTCGAAATGAAGCCTTTCCTCCTTGTCTATGTATTCGTTAAGACCTACGATAATCTGTTCCTTTTCTTCAATTTTTCTTTGAAATTCATAGGCACTTTCTTGAATTTCTCGCTGGATGAATCCTCCCTCTATTGCCTCGAGCATCCCTCCCATGTTCTCAATTTTGTGAAGATATTCTTCCACTCTCTTTTCGATTTCGTTCGTCAGGCTTTCTACAAAATAGGACCCTCCTAAGGGGTCAATTGTATCTGGAATACCAGTTTCTTGCGCCAGGATTTGCTGAGTCCGTAGGGCTATCTGAACCGATTGCTCGCTGGGAAGAGCGAGTGCCTCATCCCTTGAATTTGTATGGAGGGATTGTGTCCCACCTAAGACTGCAGCTAACGCTTGAAGAGTAACTCTGATTACGTTGTTCTCTGGTTGCTGGGCAACAAGGGTCACACCGCTTGTCTGGGTATGAAATCTCAGCTTCCAAGAATCTGGATTTTTTGCCTGGAATTTGTGTTTCATAATCTTGGCCCAAAGGCGTCTTGCTGCACGAAATTTGGCGATTTCTTCGAAAAAATGATTGTGAGCCGCAAAGAAAAATGACAATCTGGGAGTAAAGGAATCAACCTCAAGACCAGCATTTATTGCTGTTTCGATGTAGGCTATGGCATTTGCAAGGGTGAAGGCTAATTCTTGAACAGCAGTCGCACCCGCCTCTCTAATATGATATCCGCTGATGCTCATGGTGTTGAAACGAGGAACATTATCCTTGCAGAAGGCGAGTATATCCGCCACTAGCTTGAGTGAAGCTCTGGGCGGAAAGATGTAAGTACCTCTGGCAATATATTCCTTAAGGGGATCATTCTGAAGAGTACCAGTAAGCCTGTCCCATGAAACCCCATTCTTCTCTGCAACGGCAAGAAACATGCCGAGAATAATGGCTGCCGTGGAGTTTATGGTCATCGAGACACTCACTTTGTCCAGAGGGATACCGGCAAACAGAAGCTCCATATCTTCAACAGAATCTATGGCAACTCCCACTCTCCCTACCTCCCCTTCAGAAAGCGGATGGTCTGAATCGAGTCCTAGTTGAGTAGGAAGGTCAAAAGCGACGCTCAATCCAGTCTGCCCTTGGGAGAGAAGGTAGTGATATCTTCTGTTGGATTCTTGTGCCGTTCCAAAACCTGCATACTGGCGCATGGTCCATAGCTTTTGCCTGTACATGGTAGGGTAAACACCCCTCGTGAAGGGGTAACTTCCTGGCTTTCCAAGTTCTCGGGAAGGGTCGAAAGAAAGAAGGTCTTCTTGGGTATAGAGTTCCTTTATTTCTATTCCTGAGGATGTTGTAAATTTTCTTTTTTTTTCTTGATTCATTTCCAATCGCTCATTTTGAGCACCCATGAAATTGAGAAAATTTCGAGTAGACCTCCTTTCCTGCATAATGCCCCTTCTCTTGAAGCTCATCTTCTATTTCCATTAGCCTGTTATACTTAGCTACCCTTTCGCTCCTGCTCAGAGAGCCTGCCTTTATCTGACCGGAATTGAGGCCTACGCTCAAATCGGCAATAAAAGTGTCTTCTGTTTCCCCTGAGCGATGGGAAATGATGGTTGAATAGCCCGCCTCCTGGGCAAGGCGAACGGTTTCAATCGTCTCAGTGAGAGTACCAATTTGATTAGGTTTAATGAGTATGGAATTTGCAATTCCCTCTCTAACACCTTTTTCAAATCTCATTCTATTGGTGACGAATATGTCATCTCCCACAATCTGAATTTGAGAACCCATCATTTCTGTCCATCTCTTCCATCCTTGCCAATCATCCTCAGCCAGTCCATCCTCTATGGAAATTATCGGATATTTTTTTATAAGGGATGCATAATAAAGACACATTTCCTCCGCGGTCTTTTTTGAACCATCTGACTTATGAAAGAAATATTCATCATCATGATGAAGTTCTGAGGCAGCCACATCCAAGGCAAGAAAGAGGTCAACTCCTGGCTCATATCCAGCCTCTTTTATGCTCTCAAGTAGCAATTCCAGAGCCTCCTCATTTGAAGATAAGTTGGGAGCAAATCCACCCTCATCCCCAACTGCACTGCTGTATCCTCTCTTGCGCAGAGCTTTTCTCAGGCAATAGAAAACTTCGGCTCCTGCTCTTATGGCTTCAGAGAAGCTTGGCCGCCCTGAGGGAACAATCATAAATTCTTGAATGTCTACATTGTTATCTGCATGAGAACCACCATTGAGGATGTTGATGAGGGGTACGGGCAATTTGAATTCTTCTTTTTTCCCTAAATAACAATAAAGAGGAAGCTTCACTGCTTTTGAAGCGGCATCGGCCACAGCCAGAGAAACAGAAAGGAGTGCGTTTGCACCCAACCTTTCTTTGTTGGGGGTCCCATCTATCTCAATCAATCTTTTATCAATCTCATCTTGCAGGGTTACATCCATGCCCACTATCTCTCGCGCCAGAATCTCATTGACATTAAATACTGCTTTTAAAACACCCTTCCCCAAGAATCTTCCATAATCCCCATCTCTAAGTTCCAGGGCCTCATGTTTTCCTGTTGAAACCCCTGAAGGAACAGATGCCTCACCTACAATTCCCGACTCTAGTAAAACCTTGGTCTTCAAGGTGGGATTTCCTCTTGAATCCAAAATTTCTCTTGCTCTAATGCTCCTTATTGTCCTCATTTTCATCACCTTAGAGGAAGATAAAGATTTAAAAAAAGGTAATACTTTTTGCGATAATCTTTTAGCGAAAAAGAATTCTGGGGTTTACTTCTTTGTTGCTTCCTCACTGGCCTGAGCAGCCTTTTTCTCGAATTCTTCTTTTTTCTTATCCACAAATTCTTTTATCGCTTCTATACCTTCTGTTGTTTTTTCTTTGACAATCTTAATCCCCTTCTCTGCCTCTTGAAGTATTTTTTCATAAGTTTCTTTGGCCTTTTCACCTGTACGCGCAGCACCTTCTCGAATTTTTCTCCTTGTCTCTGTTCCACTCTGTGGGGCAAAAAGAATCCCTAAAATAAACCCTGTTGCAGCTCCAATGAGAAAAGATAATGTGAGTTCTAAGGCACTCGAGCCTTTATCGTTTGCCATCTCTTCCTCCTTTCTTTTTTCTAAGCTGGCGCCAGCCAAAGTTTAATAAGGGAAAAATTAATGGCCAGTACTTGAAGGAGGGCCTTAACACTCTTGAGATTACAAATCCAGCTATTTCAGAAATGTTTGAAGCCGTTTTCTTCGTTACCTCTATCATCTCTCCCAGTTCATCAAGCTTATCATTTACTTTCTGGCCTGTAGTCCGCAAACTCTTGACAAGCTCCTTAATTTCTCTGAGTGTACTTTCCCCTTCCTTTGCAGTCTTCTTGAGCTGAATGAAAAAGATTGTTATCACTGTAGCCACCACTACCGCTGAGAAAGTTATCACCAAAAGAATAAACTCGTTTAGTGTTAGCGCCATGTTCTTATAACTATAATAAAAGACATAGGTTGTCAATTATAAATAAATGTGTCAAAAATCCATCCTCCTTTTCTACATTAAGCCTTTTGAGGTTTTATTGAGACTAAAAATATACCTCTAATGAAAGTTAACGAATTCTATCTCCAGAGAATTTTTTGAATGTTCTTCAGCCCATATTCCCTGGTCATTTTTTCAAGAAGTGGAAGAAATTTCATTTCATCTCTTCTCATCACAGCTCTTTCCCACTCCTCTAAAAGTGGCAGCGAAATAAATTCTCCTCTCTTTTTTCTGAGCCTTGATATTCCTCTCATGGCTTTCCAGTGGGTGATGATTAAAAGAGCAAGAACCCCAAAAAAAACATTTGGTCCAGGAAGCAATGCAGCAAGAGCACTGAGAGGGAGAAGAAGAATTTCTCCTACCAGGTAAAAAATATGCTTTGTCCTCTGTTTCTGAAGGAAAAAATAAAACTTCAGTTTTATTCTTTTCTTGCTCAGGTTACCTGAGTAAAAGATTTTAACTCTCTCATCTTTGTTTTTAAGGAAAATCCAGAATGCCTTTTCCTGACTTAGAACTCTCTGAGGAAGAAGCATCAACTTCTCTTTTGCCTTCTCCCACAATTCTCTCCATCTTGAAAACTTTATCTGAATCTCATCTTCAGGTTCAGAGGAGAAGAATCTGTACTTCAGGCGATAATCTCTAACAAAAAAGAACTCCATAGACACCGATGATTTTATCATCTGAGCTCAAAATTAGACAAGACTGTTGAGAAAAAATCGAGCTATATTGACACTAATATTCGTAACTGATAACATCTAAATATAATTTTTATCTTTATTTGAAGATAATAAAAAAATATCCTAAAAATAAGTTAAATTAAATTGTGCTTTTAATTCTTTCTTAAAATAATACTTAAAATAATATTAATTTATCTCTGCCAAAAGCCAATGATAAATAATGATGAATACGCTTAACGAGATTATCTCCTCCCTAATTCTCCGCCACAGAGCGCTATTTATCTGCCCCGCCTGTGGGAAGAGCTTGTCAATTTCCTTAGATCGACTTGAATGCAATGGTTGTCATCGTCTCTTCATGCATGAGAATGGGATACCACTTCTTTTTTGGCCTAATGAATGGGAGATTGCAAAAAAAGATGTAACCGAGAGAGTAAAATCTTTTTATGAAGAGAATCCATTCCCCAATTATGAGGGCCTGGATTCATCTTTGAGCCTCAGACAAAAAGCAGAAGAAGGAATCTTTGCTCGACTGCTGGATGAGCAAATCCCTCACGGTGCGCTAATCCTTGAAGTGGGATGCGGCACAGGCCAACTGAGTAACTTCCTGGGATTGCGATGGGGAAGAGCGGTGTTTGGGACTGATATTTGCTTGAATTCTCTAAAATTGGCGCATGAATTTAAACAAAAAAATGGAATTGAAAACACAGCTTTTGTCCAGATGAATCTCTTCAGACCGGCTTTTAGAACTGAAAGTTTCGATGTTGTTATCTGTAATGGCGTCCTCCATCACACGAGTGATCCTTTTACAGGATTTAAGTCCATTACCAAACTCCTTAAGAAAGGAGGTTTCATCATAATAGGCTTATATAATCGCTATGGAAGGATTATAACCGATGTGAAGCGAATTATTTTTAATCTCACAGGAAAACCCCTGAAATTTTTAGATAAAAGACTTCGAGACCAAAGCCTCAGTGAGATAAGAAAGAAAATCTGGTATATGGACCAATATAAAAACCCTCATGAATCAAAACATACATTTGATGAAATATTAGGATGGTTTGAAAAGGAAGGATTCGAATTTAAAAACAGCATTCCTAAAACTAAGCCCTTCACTCCATTTTCACCTCAAGAAAGTCTATTTGAAACCAACCCCGTAGGAACAAGAATAGAACATTTTCTGGCTCAATTGGGGATGATTTTTAGTGGAGGAAAAGAGGGCGGGTTCTTCATCATGATAGGAAAGAAGCTTTAATCATTCTACTCAAAAATTCACTGTGATTCAGACAGTGGGGGAAGATCCAATCTAATTCGTTAATTTTTAAGGAGTTATCAAGCATCGAAAAGCGGCTCAGATAAATTTTCATATAGACCTCTTTTTTTTACTTGACAACTGAGTGTT
>Ga0209102_1000262_pt1 | contig 36106 bp, 37 predicted proteins | sample ConPoolayeHmetaG_FD_185483 | JGI IMG/M metagenome (GOLD analysis project Ga0209102, IMG submission 185483) | Hot spring microbial mat communities from California, USA to study Microbial Dark Matter (Phase II) - Cone Pool mat layer H metaG... ...
AATGAACCTTTTGGTTTAACTGCTTTAGAATCTATGGCTTGTGGTACTCCAGTTTTAGCTGTTAATGAGGGAGGTTATAGGGAGACTGTTATTGATGGTGTTACGGGATATCTTCTTCCAAGAAAACCGGAAGCTTTTGCAGAAAAAATTCTATTTTTGTCAAAAAATCCAGATATTGTCAAAAAGATGGGAATTGCAGGTAGAGAACATGTAAAAAGGAATTTTACTTGGGAAAAACATTGTAAAAAACTTGAGGATTTTATTAAAAGGATAGTCAAAGAGAAAAAAATATTTGATTAGTTTTGAAAATTATCAGTGGTTATTAAACATTCACAATATATAAAATCTAAGAATAATAATGTCTTTAATACTGGATTTTGCATAGTTTGCAATACACCTAAATTTGTTAAAGATTTTTTTCGTGATGTTAGATATTGGGAATACCCTGATAAGTTTGAATATTGGAAATGCTATAAATGTGGATTAATTTTTCAAAAGTATGTTGTAAAAAGCAATCTTGGAAAATATTATGAAAATAGTAGTTATTGGAGTCAAGATATGGATGAACTAAAATCAAAAGGTTTATTGGATAAATATAATTGGGATAAATTTGGGAATATTTATAAGTTTATCATAGAAAATAAGAAAAAGGGGAATATTTTGGATATAGGTTGCGGATCTGGAAATTTTTTATCAATGTTTAATAGAAAAGATTGGCAGGTTTTTGGTTTTGATATAAGTGACTTCGCGGGAAAAACTGCTTTAAAATATTTTAATATTAAGATTTTTAAACCTAATGATATTTTAAAAAAGAACTTTAAAAGAAAATATGATGTTATTACAATGTTAAATTCCATTGAACACTTTTACGAACCTTTATTGTATTTGGAAAGGGTAAAAAATGTTATCAAAGATGATGGTTATTTAATAATTCAGGTGCCTAACATTTCAAGTTTGGGATTTTTAATTTTTGGAAAGTATTGGTACCCATTGCAACCGGGAAGGCACCTTTTTAATTTTAATCCTTCAAATTTAAAAAAACTGGTAGAAGAATTCGGTTTTAAAGTTATCAAAATAGACCATTTTAATAAAAACCATTCTATTTATGGAATATTTCAAAGTATTAGATATATTAATAAAGGAAAAAGAAAAGAAAACCAAGTTGTTCATATAAATTTTGAAAAAGAGGTTTTGAAGAAAGAAAAACTTCCAAATGAAAAGTATATCTTTGTTGTTATTGCAAATCTATTATCTAATATTATTTATTATTTAGGAGCATTTTTAAAAAAAGGTGAATATATCACAATTTATGCTCAAAGAGAAAATTAAAGCTTCGCTAGTTATTGTTAATTATAAAAGTAGAAGAGATACTCTAGAGTGTATCTCAAATTTAGGATTAGGTGATAATTTCGAAATAATAGTAGTAGATAATAGTTCCGATAAATATCTAAGAAATGAGTTATCCACAATTTCGGGTAATATTAAGTATATCGACTCGGGTAGTAATTTAGGATATGGTGCTGGAAATAATTTGGGTATTAAATGCGCTAAAAGTGAGTATATTTTAATATTAAACCCAGATACAAGACCGAGTTTAAGAAATATATTTTCTCTAGTGGATTTTATTAAAAGAAAGAAAGAAGCTGGGATAGTTGCACCGGAGTTGGTTAACCACGAGGGCAATATAATCAAGCAGATTGATTTTTTTAAACTCACACCTCTTTATTACATCTTCAGATATACATTTATAAGTAAATTATTTTCTAAAAGTAATTTTTTTGAAAATAAAGATAATATTTTTAACTATAAAAAAGATTTTTATGAAGTTGATGTCGTGCCTGGTTCGATATTTTTGATAAGAAAAAGTTTATTCGAAGAAATAGGTGGTTTTGACGAAAAATTTTTTTTGTATTTTGAGGACAATGACCTTTGCAATAGGGTTAAATCGCATGGTTATAAAATTTTTAAATTAAGTAGTGTAAAAATATTGCATGATTGGAAACCTGCACATGGAAATAAAGTAACGAAGAAATATTTTGAACAAAGCAGATTTTATTATTTTAGAAAATATTATGGTTTACTTAGTGCAGTTATAGTTGAATTATTTTCAAGAAAGTGGTGGAGTTTAAAGAAATAAGTATATGATATCAGCCGCTATTCTTACCAAAAATGAAGAAAAAAATATCAGAGACTGTTTAAATAGTTTAAGTTTTTGTGATGAAGTTTTAGTTGTTGATGATTATTCTATTGATAAAACTGTAAGTATTGCGAAACAATTAAAAGCAAGAGTACTGAAAAGAAAATTAAAAAATAATTTTTCAAGTCAGAGAAACTTTGCATTGGAAAAGGCAAAATATGAATGGGTTTTGTTTGTTGATGCCGATGAAAGAGTTACAAAAGAACTTTCTGATGAGATAATTCAATCAATAAAAAATACAAATATAGACGGATATTATCTAAAAAGGAAGGATTTTATTTTGGATAAAGAAATTAAATATGGTGAAGCGGGTTTTGTTAAATTGTTAAGATTAGGTAGGAAAAATAAAGGATTATGGGAAAGAAGTGTACATGAAAGGTGGAATGTAAAAGGAAATATTGGTGTTCTAAATAATCCTCTTTTACATTATCCACACGAAAATATTTTTCAATTTGTCAAAGAATTAGACTATTTTTCCACTCTTCATGCTCAGGAAAACTTAAAGGAAGGAAAGAGAGCTAATCCTTTAAGAATATTTATTATGCCTATTTCTCATTTTATAAAAAACTATATTTTAAGCTTGGGGTTTTTAGATAAAACGCATGGATTTGTTATAGCTTCATTAATGAGTTTTCACTCCTTTCTTTCATGGAGTAAAATGTATTTAAGTCAAAAATCGAAATGACCGATGAAATTGGAAAATTTATTAATTTTTGGGGAAAGATTTTAGTTTTTTTATATATTTTGATCTTTCCATTTGGACAGCTTCTTCGCTTTGAGGTTATATTGGCTAAAAAACCTATACCTGTTATTGCCACGGATCTTGTTACATCTTTTTCTTTAATTACTTTTTTATTTTCAAAAAAACCAAAAATTAACAGATATTTTTTTTCATTTTTTTTCTTTTGCTTATTCTCACTTTTGATATCTTTGAGCTATTTTAATTTTCATCAAGTATTATTTGGATCTTTGTATTTATTCAGGTTATTAATTTATTATTCATTTTTCGTTTTAGTATGGAATTTATCAAATTATAATCCTACTTTTAAAAAGAATGTTTTAGATTTGTATATAGTGATTATGATTTTTAATATTTTTTTGGGTTGGTTGCAGTACTTTCTATATAAAGACTTGACTTATCTAAAATTCTATGGCTGGGATGATCATCTAGGAAGATTGGTCGGTACTTTTTTTGATCCTGGTTTTACTGGGATAATTATATGTTCTGCTTTTTTTGTTACATTTCTGAAATATATTTATAGTAAAAAAAAGATATATCTATATTTAAGCTTAATTTTTTTAATAAGTCTATTATTTACTTACTCAAGAGCTTCATATTTAGCATTACTTTTTGGTTTGATATTATTATTTTTAGTAAAGAAAAAAGTAAAGTACTTGATATCCTTTTCTTTAATAATATTTCTAATGATGTTAATTTTACCTCGAGGAAAGGGAGAAGGCGTTAGGCTGGAGAGAACAAAGAGCATCTTGTTACGAATGGAAAATTATAAAGAAACTCTAGATGTTTTTAGGAAAAGTCCGCTTTTCGGGATAGGTTTTAACAATATATGTTGGGCTAAAAATAATCTTTTTTATGAAGAAACAACTTCCCATTCTTGTTTTGGATCAGATTCAAGTTTTCTATTAATTTTAGCTACTACAGGAACTTTGGGTTTTCTTGCTTTTCTTAATTTATTAAAAAATGTCTTTCTTAATCTATCAAAAAATTATTATGGTGAACTGGCAAAAATTTTTCTTTTTTCTACAATAATACACTGCCTTTTCGTAAATAGCTTATTTTATCCATTCGTTATGGGGATAAGTGCTTTATATTTGGGTTTATCTTTTAGGGAGTGAAGTAAACTTTGATATTTTTTTCTGTTTTGTTACCGGCTTCGTCTTCGGCTATAATAGTAAAATTATTTTCTCCTGGCTGTAAGGTGATAAGGTAAGAAAAACCACCGAGGGAATCTACTACAACTTGACGTTGATTGATTTGTACTTTGTTATTTTCTTCAGTTTTTCCCTCGATAAGTAGTTGTCTTTGTTTTGATCCATAAAATTCTGTGTTTTCCAATGGCTTGATTATTTCCAATATTGGAGGTTCTGTGTCGTAAATTACTTTTTGGGTGTCACTTTTTTGGCTTTCATTACCCGATGAGTCTATTGCCTTTGCGTAAATATAATTCTCACCTTTTAGCAAATTAATTTTAAAGGAAAAATTTCCAGATGAATCAGCTAAAATTTCCTCTTTATTGTTATTGAAGTTGATTATAACTTTTGCTCCTGCTTCTGTGTTTCCTTTTATTTCTATATTATTTTCCTTTGTTGCAGAGGGTAAGCCAGTTAGTTTAGGTGGAGGAGGGGGGGTTTTGTCATGTATTTCTATAGCTTCATTACTTTGATTTAAGTCACTTAAGAAGGTAACAAATTTTACAACAATTGGTATACCATAGATAACTATCAAGATAATTGTAATTATTGTTAATAATATAAAAAAGATTGTACGTTTCTTATTTTTAGTCTCCTCTATTTTAATTTTTCTTGAGTAAGTTGAATATAAAGTCATTATTTACCAAATGTTATTTAATTTAATGATATGGTTTAGGAATTATAGGCTATGAGCCGATGAGAGGAGTTGAACCTCTAACCTTTCCCTTACGAAGGGATTGCTCTGCCATTGAGCTACACCGGCACTATGGTTAGTTATTTTTATTAATTAAATAGATGAAAAGATAATATAATCTTGAAATTTGTATTATTATATCATTTGTAGTTTATGAAGAGAATTTTGTTAAAGTTGAAGGTAGATGAAATCTATTTTATACCAAAATCATTAAGACACTTATTTTTAACTTTTTCATAGGTATAGTCGTTACTTTCTGGTTTATTGTAAATAAAGTCACTAGATTTAGCAGCTATTTCACTACAATTTGATTGGATAATTAAATATTTGTAGTATTTGATAAAAGAAAATCCGATTAGTAAAGTGATAATAATAAAAAGTATTAAATAAAGTTGATTATTTTTTTGTGGCTCGAACATTTTTTAGGTTAAAGAGCGGGATACGGGAATCGAACCCGTCTCTCCACCTTGGGAAGGTGATGTTGAGCCGATCAACTAATCCCGCATTAAAAATATTATCAGCTAAAAATTATTATAAATCAAATATTTAAAGTATTTTTTTATAAAATTTTGCTTTATTATCTTGGTATTATCAGGGTATTTCCAGGATGAATAAGATTGGGATTAGTTAATTTATTAGCTTTTGCAAGGCCTAACCATTTATAACCGTCGCCGTATGCTCTTACTGATATCACCCATAAAGAATCTCCCTTAACCACGCTATATGTTGAACCGGTTATTGGTTCTAAGTTTTTTAAAGTTTTTTCAGTTGTGGATAATCGTGGTTCAGCTTTCGGTATTATTAATTCCTGCCCGGTGATAATTATATTTGGGTATTTTATTTTATTTTCATTAGCTATGTCGACCCAGTTATAACCACTACCATAATATTTTTCAGCAATCTTCCAAAGATTTTCTCCCTTTTCTACTTTATGAATATTTGTTGTTTGTGTTGCTTTCTTTTCTATATCTAGATTTAGAGCTGATATATTTATAGAAGGTTCAGGTGTAACAGAGAGTGTATTTCCAGCTACTCGTGGTTGAACATTTGGAATATAAATTTCTTGACCTTCTTTTATCTGATTAGGATCGTTAATGTTGTTTTCTTTAGCTATGTCGACCCAGTTATAACCACTACCATAATATTTTTCAGCAATTTTCCAAAGATCTTCACCCGCTTCAATTTTATGTATTTTTGGCAAATTTATTTTTTCCTCTGTTTCTACTGTAGATATTGTTTGACCCCTTTTACCTTCAAAGTAATTTATTATTAAAATACCCGTTACAATGATAATTAATGCACCCAATACTACACTAATAGTTGATTCGTAAATTTTCAAAGTTTTTAATATCTTTTTAATTTCCATTTAAATCACCCCCTTTATTTTAAAATTTATGAGTAATAATGAAGGCAGATAAATTGAAGGCAGTAATTATGATATGAATTTAAACTATAAGACTTGTTTTGTCAATAATAAAATAAAAACTATATCATTATAAATCTTATAATAATAAATTTTAAAGTAAAAAGTAGAGGATAATTTGACTAAATATTCCGTTTTAAATTTATTATATTTTTAATATTATTGTGAAAAGTAATGATTATAATTATTACTCACATATAATTTTTAATATCAAAAATAAATTACTTATATTTTTTCACGAAATGTTTTTTTATAATAAATCTTTTAAGTTTAAAAGAAATACTTAAAGAAATTTGATATTGTATAAGTATTTTATTTTTTATATAATAAACTGATTTTAGGGGCTGTAGCTCAGTTGGTTAGAGCGTCCGCCTGTCACGCGGAAGGTCGCGAGTTCGAGTCTCGTCAGCCCCGCTTATTGCTCCAAATTATTGCTTCTGTATAATAAGTAATTATGAAAATCCATAAATATATGACAAATTTAGAAATTTCTGAGTTATTAAGGGCGATAGCGGCTTCTTATAAAATTAAAGATGAAGAGAAATATAAATATCAAATAATTGCTTATGAAAGAGCGGCAGATGCTATAGAACATTCTTCAAGCGAGGTTAAAGACCTTTGGGATGAAGGAAAGTTAGAGGATATTGCAGGAGTTGGTAAAAATATTTCACAACATTTATCAGAAATTTTTTCTAAAGGTCGTTCAAAACATTTTGAAGAGATAATGAAAGATTTACCAAAACAAATGTTTGATCTTATGTTAATTCCAGGTATAGGAGCAAAAAGTGCCTATAAATTAGTTAAGAATTTAAATATAAAAGAAAGAGATCCTATTAAACAATTAGAAATTTTTGCCAAAAAAGGTCTGATTTCTAAAATTGAAGGATTTGGAAAAGATTCAGAAAAAGATATACTCAACTCTATAAATAAGGTTAAAGGGGTTACTAAGAGATATTTACTTCCCTATGCTGAAAATATAGCAAATGATATAATTTTGTGGATTAGAAAAGAAAAATCTGTTAAGAAAGTTGATGCTTTGGGGTCTTTAAGAAGAAAAGTTTCAACAGTAGGTGATATTGATATAGCCGTAGCATCGGATAATTCTAAAGCTGTTATAGAGCATTTTATAAAATATCCAAAAGTTAAAAGGGTTATAGATAAAGGTAGTAAAAGTGCTTCCATATTAATATTCCCCAATATTCGTATAGATTTAAAAGTTCAATCATTTAAATCGTATGGATCGCTTCTTCAACATTTTACAGGAAGTAAACATCATAACATTGCACTCAGAGAATATTCTCTAAAAATGGGTTATAGTTTAAGCGAATATGGAATAAGGGATAAAAGATCGAGAAAACTTTTGCATTTTGCTAGTGAGGAAGATTTTTATGGTAAATTGGGATTACAGTGGATACCACCGGAATTGAGAGAAAATAGTGGGGAAATAGAATTTTCTAAAAATAATAAGTTGCCTTTATTAGTAAATATAAAAGATATCAAATCTGATTTTCATATACATTCGAATTTTAATACTGAAACAAGTCATGATCTTGGTTTATCTACGATTGAGGAAATAATTAAAAAATCTTGCGATTTGAAATACGAATATTTTGTTTTAGCTGAACATAATCCAAGTCATAGTAAACATAGTAAAAAAGAAATTATAGATTTGCTAAAAAAGAAGAAAGAATTTATAGATAAAATTAATTACTCATTAGTGAAAAATATGAAAAATAGGATAAAATATATATTCAATAGTTTAGAGGTTGATATTTTAGCTAATGGTAAAATTGCCATACCTGAAGAATCATTAAATTACATAGATTTTGCTTTAGTTTCTATACACTCGAGTTTTAGAATGAATAGATCAAATATGACCAAAAGGGTATTAAATGCACTATCATACGAAAAAGTTAAAATATTTGCTCATCCGACAGCTAGAAAGATAAATGAAAGAGAAGGTATAGAATTAGAATGGGATAAAATTTTTGATTTTTGTAAAAAATACGATAAATGGTTGGAAATAAATGCGGATCCTATGAGGTTGGATTTACCAGATTTTTTAGTGAGAGAGGCAATAAAAAAAAGTATAAAATTAACTTTAGGAACAGATGCTCATCATGTTGACCATATGGATAATATGAAATATGCTGTATATGTAGCAAGAAGAGGTTGGACAAGAAAAGAAGATATAATAAATACAAGAAACTATAATGAATTTAAGTTATTATTAAAAATTTAAATTATTTTATTCTAAAGAAGGGGGGTGATAATAAATGAGTATAATATTAATTATTGTAATTATATCGGTTTTATTCATTATTTGGTTTGTATCAGGATATAATTTTTTTGTCTCTAGTAAAGCGAGAATAAAGGCGGCTGTTCAGGAAATAGGAAATCAATTAAAAAGACAAGCAGATTTGATTCCAAATTTGGAAAGTTCTGCAAAGGGATATTTAAAACACGAAAAAGAAATATATGAAAAATTAACAGATGCAAGAAAATCAATTTCTAAAGCTATCGAATCAGGAAACGTTCAAAGCATGGTTGATGCGGGAGAAAAAATTTCATCCCTAATTCCAAATCTTAAAGTAATAATTGAAAGTAATCCTGAATTAAAATCGTCAGAGGTGGTAACAAAGTTAATGGAAGAATTAAGAGATACTTCTGATAAGGTTATGTATGCTAGAAGATTGGTAATCGATTTAACTGCAGATTATAATGTAAAGAGGGCAACCTTTCCGTCTAACTTAATAGCGTCGATTTTTGGTTTTTCTGAACAACCAGGTTTAATTACTCCAGGTAATGAAGAAAGCTTAAAGGTTAGTGAAGAAGAAATGAAAACACCTAAGGTTAAGTTGGATTAAAAAATTGTTTGGAGTCAGATTAAGAATATTGTTATAAAAATTTTGTATTTTGTATGAAAAATATTTACGAAGTTCAGGAAGAAAATAAAAGAAAAAGTTTAATTGTTATAATATTTTTTTCGATTTTCATAGCTGTTTCTGCTTATTATATCAGTATGGCATTAGGATACTATCTTGGTTATGAACCAGGTGGACTGGGCTTTTTGGGAATTGCCTTAATAATTTCTAGTTTAGTAAGTTTTTCAAGTTATTGGTTTAGTGATCAAATTATACTTTTAATGTCGAATGCTAAACCTGCAGATAAATCTGAATATTTTGATTATTATACTGTTGTTGAAAATCTTTGTTTAGCAACGGGGTTGCCTATGCCCAAGCTTTATATTATTGATGACACAGCTCCCAATGCATTTGCCACAGGAAGGGGACCTCAAAATGCGGTAATTTGTGCTACCACAGGCTTACTTCAAAAACTAAACAGAACTGAAATAGAAGGTGTGATAGGGCATGAGTTGAGTCATATTAGGAATTATGACATGCTTTTGATGACTATTGTATCTGTTTTGGTAGGGTCTATAGCTTTGTTAGCTGATTTTTTGTTAAGGATAAACTGGTCTAGTAGAAGAGAAAGTAATGAGAGGAGAGGCAATTTAGGGGCTATTTTCTTATTTTTAGGTATAATTTTTGCTATTCTTTCTCCAGTTATAGCCAATCTTATAAAACTAGCAATATCAAGAAGAAGAGAATTTATGGCGGATGCAGGTTCGGTATCGATAACTAAACAACCTTCTGGTTTAATTTCAGCATTAAAGAAAATATCACAAGACCATGAACCACTAGAAGTTGCTAATAAAGCTACAGCACACCTTTATATTGTAAATCCTTTTAAAGATAAATCTCAATCTATGGTTGGTTGGTTTGCAAATTTATTTAACACTCATCCCCCCATTGAAGAAAGGTTGAAATTACTTGAAGAAATGGCATAAAATATTTTTATATGTTTTATATAATACTAGTATCGATATTTGCATTATTTATTTTTTACTTCATTTACAAATATACTCAAAGACGTTAATCATTTTGTTATTTGAAGATAAAACTTTCTTAAAGCAACAATAGTTATCCCCCAGGCTAGAGGTAACCAAAGAGGAACATATTTTAGATTATTTACTAGAAAAACGGGTTGAATTTTATTAAACGAAAAAATTGCAAAGAACATTGGGATTAGGCAAGCGAATAGGTAGTAAAAGAAATCTCCTTTTTCCCTTAAAAAAATAAAGTAAAAAAAAGAGACGATTATTGTAAAATAATTTAAACTTTTTACAGTTGGAGTTAGAAAGGCAATGGTAAAAAGCCAGCTGAAATATAGAAAATAAAATAATATTATTATGTTTTCTTTTTTCATTAATATAATAATATTACCTTTTTTAAAAATAATAATGCAATGATACAATTTAAAAAAATGATAATTTTTCAATCTAAATATGTTTTTTATCTGATAGTGATATAATTACAATGTAAATAAAGTTATTTATGTCCAAAAAAGTAATTGACAAAAATTTAATAAAAAAAATCGAAAAACTATCTTTCTTAAATATTAGTGAAGAAGAATCTGAATATTTTGTAAATCAGTTTAATGAAACTTTATCTATAATTGAAATTTTTGATAAATTAAATACTAAAAATATAACTCCCACAAATCAGGTTACAGGTCTTTTTAATGTTTTTAGGGAAGATAAAATTGATAAAAAAAGGATCTTAACCCAAGCCGAAGCTCTATCAAACACAAAAAGTTCTCTAAATGGTTATTTTATGGTAAAAGCAATCTTTAATGAAACCTAATTTAAGTTTAAAAAATATTATAAGACTAATAGAGAAAAAGGAGTTATCCTCTTATGAACTAGTCTATTTTTATTTATCCAGAATTAAAAAATATAATAAAAAATTTAATGTATATTTGACTGTTGATGAAAAGGCGTTAAAGAAGGCAAAGAAAATATCAGGAATACCTAACGAAAAGAAACCCATTTTGGGAATTCCTTTTGCTGTTAAGGATATTTTTCTTACAAAAAATTTAAGAACAACTGCTTCGAGTAAACTTCTCGATAAATTTATACCTAAATATTCGGCGACGGTTGTGGAGAGATTAGAAGATGCTGGGGGTATTATCTTAGGAAAGACTAATCTTGATGCCTGGTGTCATGGTTCTTCAACAGAAACTTCTGATTATGGTTCGACGAAAAATCCATGGGATTCAAAAAGATTGCCGGGGGGATCATCTGGAGGATCGGCTGCAGCTGTGTCAGCAGACTTGGCACCATTTTCTATTGGTACAGAAACAGCAGGTTCTATAAGAGGTCCGGCCGCATGGTGTGGCATTGTAGGTTTAAAACCTACATATGGTAGAGTTAGTAGATACGGAATAATAGCTATGGGTTCATCATTAGATTGTCCAGGACCATTAACTAAAACAGTAGAAGATTCAGCAATAATTTTAAATATTATCGCGGGGAAGGATCCTTATGATGCAACAACATCAGATAGACCTAAGGAGGATTATTTAAGTTTTTTGAAAAAAAGTATAAAAGGCTTAAGAATTGGCATAGCAGAAAATTATCTTTTACCAAAAATGGATAAAAGAGTTAAGGATTTGATTATCAAAGCAGCACAAGATTTCGAAAGTTTAGGCGCAAAAGTTGATTATGTAAAAACTCTTGATCCTAATTACGCTATAGGAGTATACACTGTTATACAGAGATCAGAAGTTTCTTCAAATCTTTCCCGATTTGATGGTATTCGTTACGGAAATGATAGATCATTTTTTAAGCAAGAAGCAAAAAGAAGAATTATGCTTGGTACTTTTACATTATCTTCAGGTTATCAAGATAGGTATTATAAAAAAGCTCAAAAGGTCAGAACATTATTTATAAATGATTTTAAAAAAATTTTTAAAAATTTTGATTTACTAATAGGACCTACGATGCCTGGCCCAGCTCCTAAAATTGGTATAACTAAAGGTCAGGCAATGTTTGGAGAGATGGCTGATATTCTTAATGAACCAACATCTATAGCAGGATTGCCGGGAATATCGGTACCTTGTGGTTTCATAGACGGATTACCTATAGGATTGGATATATTTGGTCCTCAATTTTCTGAAGGAAAAATCTTGTCTGCTGCACATCATTATGAGAAATTAAATAACTGGAATAAAATTTATCCGAATTTAGATAAATAATTTTATGAGTAAAAAATATATTGCCACAGTTGGAATGGAAGCTCATATTGAATTAAGAACAGTTTCAAAGATGTTTTGTGGTTGTCCATCTGATCACTTTGCTAAACCTCCAAATAGCCAGACTTGCCCTGTTTGTTTAGGTTTACCTGGAGCCTTACCTACGATAAATAAAAAGGCTATTGAATGGACAATTATGATAGCTTTAGCGTTGAAATGTAAAATTAGCGAACTCAGTAAATTCGACAGAAAGCATTATTTTTATCCCGATTTACCCAAAGGTTATCAGATAAGTCAGTATGATGAACCCATAGGAATCGATGGATTTCTTGAAACATCTTACGGAAGAGTTGGTATTGAAAGGGTACATATAGAAGAAGATACAGGTAAACTCCAACATAAAGAAATAAACGGAAGAAAAATTACTTTAATCGATTTCAATAGGAGCGGAGTTCCATTAGTTGAAATTGTTACTCATCCTGATATTCATTCAGGTTTGCAGGCAAAAGAATATTGTCAGAAATTACAACAAATTATTAGGACTTTAAAAGTTTCAGATTGTGATATGGAAAAAGGTTCTATGCGTCTAGAAGCAAATGTTTCTTGGGGTTTGGATTGGGGATATAAAGTTGAAGTAAAAAACCTAAATTCATTTAGATTTGTGGATAAAGCAATAGAATATGAACTTAAAAGACAGAAAGAAATTTTGGAAAAGGGAATAATTCCTAAGCAAGAAACCAGAGGTTGGGATGAGGTAAAAAATGTCACAGTAAGTCAAAGATATAAAGAAACTGCAGCTGATTATAGATATTTTCCTGAGCCGGATTTACCTCCAATGAAGTTTAATCATGAATTTATAAGAAAATTAAAATCTAATATTCCGGAACTTCCTGAAGATAAAAGAAAAAGATTTATTGAAAAATACGGTTTGAGAAAAGATTATGCAGATATTATTGTATCGAACCAAAAACTCGCAGAAGTTGCTGAAAAAATATTTATTCAATCAAAGAAAGAGTCATTAGATATAAATAATATTGCAAGTATATTGATAAATCGTAAAGATATTAAAAATTTAAATAAAGATGAAATAATTAAATTATATAAGTTAAAAAAAGAAAAGATAACTGATGAAGATAGATTATCTGAATGGGTTAAAGAGGCAATGAATTTAATGCCAAAAGCAATAGATGATTTTAAGAAGGGTAAAACAAACTCAATTATGGCTTTGGTTGGTAAAGTTGTTCAACTTTCAAAAGGTAAAGCAGATCCGATAATAACTAAGAAAATTTTAGAACAAAGACTCAAGTAATATTTTTCTTTCAAAAAATGTCCTGGAGAAAATTAATTAAAAACAATAATTTTGTTTTTATATGGATTTCACAGATATTTTCACAATTGACCATAAACATATTAAATTACACGATTATCTTTTCATTATTTGAGAAAACTGGTTCTTCAATAGCTACCTCACTTGTCTGGATTTTCTATGCTTTACCTGTTATTTTAATTGGTCCCTTTGCAGCTTCATCCGCCGATATGATTGATAGAAGGAAAATTTTGATTATAACAAACTTTTTACAATCTATGGTTATACTACCATACGCTTTATTATCAGCTACACACAATTATCTTGTCTATGCTGTTGTTGTAATATATTCATCAATTAATCAATTTTATGTGCCAGCGGAATTTGCCACAATTCCTTTTGTTGTTGATAGAAAGAATCTTCCTGAAGCAAACAGTCTCTTTTTGGTAACCCAGCAGGTAGCCTTACTTTTGGGATTTGGCTTTTCCGGATTACTCCTTAATTTTATAGGTTTTAAATATACATTATTGATTTGTAGTTTATTTTTAATTATTTCATTTATCTCAACAACTTTTCTTCCAAGCATGAAAATAAAAACTGAGGTTCCTAATAAATTTGATGAAATTGTTCTTAAATTTTTCACTGAAATTTTTGTAGGATACAGATTCATAAAGAATAATAAAATGGTTTTGGCACCTTTTCTTATATTGATTTTCACGCAGATATCTTTATCGATAATAACGGTTAACGCCCCCGCTATAGCTCAAAATATAGTTGGAGTTCCTTTAAATATGGCAGGAATATATTTGATAGTTCCAGCCGGAATGGGAGCAGTTTTAGCTTCATTCAGAATACCATTCCTTCTTAGTAAAAAGATAAGAAAGATAGTTATTATTAAAAATTCTTTAATAAACGTATTTTTGTCTTTGTTACTTTTTGTTTTTGTTTTTTCTTATTTGGAAGATAATATAAGATTATTATTTGACTTTCTGCTTATATTAATAATTGGTTATTCTTATGTAGGAATTTTAGTTCCTACACAAACTTTCCTTCAACAGAAAACTCCTTTTGATCTAAGGGGAAGAGTTTTTGGAAATTATTGGTTTTTAGTGACATTACTGAGTGTTTTTCCAGTAATATTATCGGGAACAATAACAGATATCTTTGGAGTAAAAATACTTTTTGGATTGCTTCTAATTGGAATACTCCTTTTATATATAATATTAGGAAAGAGGGACAAAATTTATGTTACTTCAAACAATTTCACTTGAATGATATTTCTGTAGTAATATAGATAAAATATCCTAAAGGTAGATTGTTGATTAAAGGAAGTACAATATTTAATATGGTTTTTTAAATTATAATAAGAATTTTTTATGAAGTTAATTTTATAAAATTTTTAAAAGTGTGTTAAAAATGAGTAAATTTGTTCATCTACATTTACATACAGAATATTCCCTTTTGGATGGATTATGTAAAATAAGTCCTTTGCTTCATTCAGTTAAGGAATTGGACATGGATAGTGTTGCAATAACTGACCATGGAGCAATGTATGGAGTAATAGAGTTTTATAAAAAAGCTAAAAAGGAAGGAATAAAACCTATTTTAGGTATAGAGATATATACAACAAATTTTCCTCATAAGGAAAGGCCTGAAAGATCGAGGGTAAAAAATTATCATCTTTTATTGTTGGCTAAAGACAATCAAGGGTATAAAAATTTAATGAGGTTAACATCTATCGCTCACATAGAAGGTTATTATTATAAACCTAGAGTAGATAAAGAAACTTTAGCAAAATATTCGGAAGGATTGATATGTTTGTCAGGTTGTTCTCTTGGAGAAATAAATCAATTTATTATTGAGGATGATTATATGAATGCAAAAATTTCAGCTGAATGGTATTTATCAGTTTTTAAAGAAGATTTTTATTTAGAATTACAAAGGCATGAAAATAATAATTTTATTAAAGAAACCAAAATAGTAGAAATTAAAAATTCTCTTAGAGAAGCTCATGAAAACGAAACTAAAATTAATTTGGGGTTAATTAAATTAAGTAGAGATTTAGGAATTCCCTTGGTAGCAACAAACGATGTACATTATATTAAAAAAGAAGATGCTGTTGCACAAGATGCATTGATATGCATTTCTACGGGTAAAGTTATTAATGATACTAAAAGACTACGTTTTATTGATTCCCCCACATATTATCTTAGAAGCTCCGATGAAATGTATAAGTTATTTTTTGATTTACCTGATTCTTGTGAAAATACACTAAAAATAGCGGAAAAATGTGATGTTACAATAACTTTAGATAAATGGTTTTTCCCAAATTTTATTTTAACTGAAAAAACTCCTGATGAAGAGTTAGAAAAAAAAGCTTATCAAGGTGTAGAAAGACTTAAATTAAAAGTAACATCACAATTAAAAGAAAGATTGGAATACGAACTTGATATTATCAAAAAGAAAGGTTATTCCACATATTTTTTAATTGTTGCTGATATGGCGTCGTGGTGCAATGAAAAAGGGATAATAACAAATACACGCGGATCAACGGCGGGTTCATTAGTAGCTTATGTTTTAGGAATCATAAATATTAATCCCTTGGATTATAATTTGCCGTTTGAAAGGTTTCTTACTCCGTGGAGACCATCTCCTCCAGATATTGACTTTGATATTGCTGATAATAGAAGGGAAGAGGTTATACAATATCTTACGGATAAATATGGAAAAGAAAAGGTTGCTCAGATATGCACTTTCGGTAGGATGATGGCAAGAGGATCTGTTAGAGATATTGCTAGAGTACTTGGCTATCCTTATTTAGTCGGCGATAAAATCTCTAAGTTAATACCATTAGGCTCTCAGGGATTTCCAATGAGTATTGATAAAGCAATTGAAATTTCTCCTGAATTAAAAAAGTTGTATAAAGAAGATAAAGATTCGAGAAAAATTATAGATCTTGCCAAACAGATAGAAGGTTCAGCGAGGCATATATCTGTACATGCGGCAGGTGTTGTCATAGCTCCGACTGAAATAACTGATTTTACTCCAATACAACTTGATCCGGAAGGCAAAAAGATAATTACTCAGTATGATATGGATGCACTTGACCCAAATGTATCCCCTGGAGAAGCGGTTGGACTTTTAAAGTTTGACCTTTTAGGATTAAGAAATTTGTCAATATTAGGTTCTACTGTAGAGATAATAAAAAGAGAAGAAAATGTTGATATCAGACTTTCACAAATTCCTTTGAACGATAAGAAGACTTTTGAAATGTTGTCCAGAGGTGAAACGATGGGAGTTTTCCAACTTTCCGGAAGTGGCATGACAAGATATTTAAAAGAGCTTAAACCCGAAAGAGTTGAAGATTTGATGGCTATGGTTGCCTTGTATAGACCAGGTCCTATGGCTCAGATACCAGAATATATAGAAAGAAAAAATAATCCTGAAAAGATCAAATATTTTGACGAGAGAATGAAAGAGTATCTTGATAAATCCTATGGTCTTTTGGTCTATCAAGATGATGTCTTTTTAACTGCTATAAAAATAGCGGGATACACATGGGAAGAAGCTGACAAATTTAGAAAGGCTGTTGGAAAGAAAATTCCACAGGAAATGGAAAAACAAAAAGATAAATTTATAAAAGGTGCGATAGAGAATGGTATGGAAAAAAATAAAGCAGAAGAATTGTTTGATTTAATTAAGCCTTTTTCAGGATATGGTTTTAACAAAGCTCATGCTGCCAGTTATGGTCTGGTAGCATATTGGACAGCTTATCTTAAGGCGAATTATCCTGTAGAGTTTATGACTGCTTTGTTGACTGCAGAATCTGATGATACGGAAAAAATATCTTCAGCTGTCAATGAGTGTAAGAGATTGGGTATAACCGTTCTTCCTCCGGATATTAATGAGTCAGATATAGGTTTTAAGATTGTAAATAATGAAAATTATAAATTTGGTAAAGCTATAAGATTTGGTTTAAATGCAATAAAAAATGTTGGTAATGCAGCGATAGAAGCAATACTAAATGAAAGAAAGAAAGGAAAATTTCTAAATTTCTCAAATTTTATAAAACGAGTTGACTCAAGAAAAGTAAATAAAAAGGTTCTAGAAAGTTTAATAAAAGTGGGTGCTTTATCTGAATTTGGATCAAGAGCTATGCTTTTATCTGTGATGGATGATTTAAGAAGTAAAGTTAGTAAGCCTAAATGTTACGAGAATCAAGATATTCTTTTTAGCACTGATGAACTTGAGAAAGGCAGTGATAAAGTAATTAACTTTAATGGCGAATCGATAGAAGAATTAACAGATGAGGAAATACAGCGATTAGAAAGGGAGCTGTTGGGTTTTTCTATATCTGCAAAACCAATATCAGATTTACTTTCATCAATTAAACAGATGTCAACACATAGTATTCAAGAGATAGTTGAGGAAAATGTTTTAGGTTCTGAAATAAAACTTGCAGTGGTTATAAAAGATGTTAGAGTTGCAATAACCAGAAAAACAGGTCAAGAAATGGCTTTTGTCAAGGTTTCAGATGAAACCGGAACAATAAATCTTATTGTTTTTCCCAGATTATTTAATGAAACCAAGAATCTTTGGGTTGACAATAATGCCATAATTGTAACAGGTAAAGTAGATACACAAGATGATGAACCTGCAATTTTGGTTGATAAAATATTTTCAAAAGATCAGTTAAATAAAAGTGAAAATCACTTATATATAAGAGTTCCTAATAATATTGAAAAAGAAAGGTTAATAAAATTAAAGAATTATTTTTTAAAAATTCCGGGAATTAATGATGTATCATTAGTATTTAACGGTAAACATAAAAGAATTGTTGATCTTAATGTAAAAATACAGTGGAATGAAGATATTGCTAGAAATATATCACAAATTTTAGAATCAGAAAATGATTTGGATTAATATAAAATATCTGATAAAATCACACCTATGGCAATAAATGTAAAATACAAAAATACAAATATTTCGATTGGAGATAAAGTAAGGGTAATTTATAAAATAAAAGAACAGGACAAAACGAGGTTGCAATCATTTGATGGAATTCTCATTGCTATTAAGGGTAGGAAAGAAAATTATTCTATAACTGTTAGGAGAATTGGTGATGCTCAAATAGGTATTGAAAGAATTTTTTTACTCTCATCACCTAGTTTAGAAAAAATAGAAATTTTAAAAAAGTCAGGTAAGGGAGTAAGAAGGGCAAAGCTTTATTATATAAGGGGTAAATCTAAAAAAGAAATCGAGAAAATATATTCAGGAGTTGATAAAATTAAAAAACCTTCTAATTAATAATAAAAAATTAAATAATAACTCGTATTATTGATGGATAACAAAAATTTTGGTTATATTGCTGAAGAATACGCAGCAAAGTTTCTCAGAAAAAGTGGCTATAGGATTATAAAAAAAAATTTTAGAACTTCATTTTCTGAAATTGATATAATAGCGAAAAAAAATGATTATCTTGTTTTTGTTGAGGTAAAAGCTAGATCTAGCTTGAAATTTGGTTTCCCAGAAGAGGCAGTAAGTAATTTAAAATTAAATAGGATTAAAAAAGCTGCATACGTATACTTGCAAAAATATAGATTATTAAACAAAAAATTTAGAATTGATATAGTATCTCTTACATACAATAAAAGTAAGGTAATTTCTAAAAAAATAATCCAAGTTTTTTAAATGATAAAGATAATAAGGTTAGTAGTAGGTGTGATGAAAACAAACTGTTATATACTTTATGATGACAAAATAAATGAAGCAGCAATTATAGACGCTGGTGATGATTCGGATTATATAATTTCAACAATTCTAAAATTAAATTTAAAAGCATCTTTTATTATTTCTACACACGGACATTTTGACCATAACATGGCAGTTTATGAATTAAAAAATTTATTTAATGTACCATTTTTTTTCTCAAAAAAAGATTATTTTATTTTAAAATATATGCCAAAATCAGCCAAACATTATATAGGATTAAGCAATGTTTTAGTTCCCAATCCAGATAGGTTTATTAAAAGTGGTGATCTTCTTAAATTAGGAGAAACGGTTATCAAAGTAATTAATACTCCCGGACATACTCCTGGAGGAATTTGTCTTTATATCAAAAAGAATAAGTTATTATTTAGTGGTGATATCATTTTTAATGAAGGGATAGGAAGATATGATTTTTCTTACTCAGACAAAAATGCATTAATTAAATCTATTAAAAAAATAATCTCTATAAAAAATCTAAAATATATCTATCCTGGACATGGAAATGTGATTATTTATAATTATATAAAGAAAATATTAAATATCTTTACTTAGTTTATTTATGACTAAACGCTACAGAAGAAATATAAATTTCAGGCAAAGTGTAAAAGAATTTAGATCTCAAAATTATTCAAAAATAGTCCAACATTTTAAAATAAATTTGGCACAAAAAATATTTGAATATTCTATAAAAGGGATACATTTTCCTATAAATATTGTAAGAGGTGTTTATAAAAAATTTATTCCTGCACTTCCTAAAAATGCAAAAAAAATATCATAAAAATGATTTATGGTTTTATACAAAAATAGCTACCAATTATAGATAATTCACTTATTGAAATATAATCTGATATAAAAGCAGAGTGAGATCCACCATCTAAATTAATCACATCCATTAATTCAAGATCATTTTCGATATTGATTTTTTCAATTAAGTTGGGAAGTTCTTCAAGTTTCGGACCGGAAAAATTATTGGATTCATCATATATAGCCATAAATAAAACTTTATTTTTTTTAGTTAAACCGAGAACAATTCTTCTAGAATTTTCATCGTTTTTTAGCTTTATAGTTATCTTATTTCCTTTTCTTATTAATATTGGACCACTTTGTAATGAAATTCTTGGTTTGAATATAGGGTATTCTGTAATTTCTATTTTATTCTCATAGTCTATTGAAAAATAACCATTAAATAATTGATTTTCTTCATATGGGCTTAATAATTCTCCTTGACTTACAAAAAGACCTATATGTTTACCATTTTTATCATAAAAACCTCCACTAATAAGGTGAGCGCAGTTATTAAGTGTGGCTAATTCATAAGAATTTCTTTTTTCTTTTAAATTAGAATATAAGAATATTTTTGAAGGTTCATTAACTATAATCCAATTACTTTTATAACCTGTTTTGTTAGGTGAAAAAGTGGGTGTATTTATAATTATATTTGTTGGTAAATTTGATTGTTTTTCAATTGTTTCTTGATTGTATTTTAGATAGGAATTTTTAAAATTTGTTTTATTTTTAATAAATATAGTTACAGTAATTAAAATAGATATAAATGATGTAATTACAATTAAAAGGGTTTTTTTCATTTACTATTTAATAAATTTGTTTAGGTTAGAATAAAAAAGTTAATATTATAATATATTATAATTTAGTCATGACTAGGTTAACATATGATGAATTAATTAAAAAGCACTTAAAAATATTAAAAAGTCTGCAATATAAAACAGGACTTTTTGCTGCATCAAAAAAAACAGTAAAAACAGGTTATGATAAAAGTTGGTTAAGAGATAATTTTTATGAAACGATTGCTTTCGAAATAATAGGAGATTGGAAAACAGTTGAAAGAACCTATAATGCAATTTTGAAGATATTTTTAAAATATGAATATAAAATTGACCAGGCAATAAAAGAAAAACCTGTTGAATCATTTAAAAGAATTCACGCAAGATTTAATCCTGAAACATTTGAAGAGTTTTGGGAGGAATGGGGTAACAAACAAAATGATGCTATAGGATGTATTTTATTTAGAGTCGGAGAACTTGAATATAATCAAAAAAGGTGCATCTTGAAAACAAAAGATCATATAAGAATTATTAATAAACTTGTTCAGTATCTTCAGGCTATTGAATATTGGCATGATAAGGATTCTGGTATGTGGGAGGAGGATGAAGAATTGCACGCTTCATCTGTTGGAGCTTGTGTAGCAGGATTAAAATCTGTTTCAAGGTTATCAAGTATAGCTGTTCCAATATATTTGATTAAAAAAGGTGAAAATGCACTTAAAACATTACTTCCTCGCGAATCTGAAAAAAAATTCGTTGATTTATCTCTTTTGTCTTTAATATGGCCTTATAATGTTGTTAATGAAGAGCAAAGAAACCAGATTCTAAACAATGTTGAATATCATCTTTTAAGAGAGAGGGGTGCTATAAGATATAAGGGTGATAGATATTACAATAAGAATATCGATCATGTATCTGAAGAAGCTGAATGGACTTTTGGATTATCATGGCTTGCTATTATCTATGAAAAAATGGGAAATATGGAAAAGGCTAAAGAACTCATAAAAGACTTAATAGCTGTTGACACTCCCGAAGGAATGCCTGAACTCTATTTTTCAAATTCTCCTGAATATAATGAAAATACTCCCTTAGGTTGGAGTGAGTCACTTTTTATTGTTGCGTTATATGAAATGAATCAAAGAATAGAAAATATAAAGTAATAATAAATTTACTAAAATATTTTTTATTTTCTTCAAAGAGAATATTTATTAACTTTTTCTACAATTTCTTCTAAATCAGTATTCGATTTTATTAAACAATCAATAGCTCCTAATTTTTTAGCTTCTTCTTTTTCGGTATCTAAATTGGTAAAAACCAAAATGGGAATATTTTTTATATAGTTTAATGATTTAATGTGTTTTAAAAATTCTAACCCGTTCATTTTTCCCGGTAGCATAATATCAAGAAGGATTAGAGAAATTTTTGTGTTTTTAAGGATTGTTAGAGCCTGTTGAGAATCTAAAGCAAGGAAAACGATAAATCCTTTATTTCCAAGTTTTTCAGAATAAATTCTTTGAAGATTAAGATCATCTTCTACAATCAAAATATTTTTTGACATTTATAGTTTAAATATATAATTGTATATATAATTTTTCAATAATTTAATAATTGATGATAAAATTTTAAAATTGTAATATAAATATAATGAGAGAAAAATTTATAGGATACATATTATTAATTTTAGGGATCTCTGTTATTTTTTTCAGCATATTTAATGTTTATTTTCTTTTTTCAAAAAAGATTAAGCCGTTTGAAGTTTTCGATCTTCCTGCCATTACTCTTGATTTAAGTGGATTAATGCAGTCAAATATCCAAGAAAGTCAATTACCTCCTGAAGCAAACTTGAATACGGAGTTGGTGAAAAAGGAAATATTAAATGATCCCTTAAATTTAATTGCTAACATTATTTTATATGGTTTTTTTGTAAATTCTGGTTTTAAAATAGCCTCACTCGGAATACTACTTTTACGGCCTATTAAAGTTGATATAAAAGAAGATAAATCATTTTTAACTAAATAATGTCTTAAATAAATCTTGTGATCTTTTTGAGCGGGCAATAATTTATTCCTAATATTTATCTAATTATTGAAAAATTATCTTTTGATTATGATTAGAGTTCAAGAAATGAGATTTAATTTTATAATTTATTTTAGAGATCTCTAACTTCTTTCGTTTGAAGATCAATTTCACACTCATATATGTTATCTGTAGTTGCAGCTCCTAATATATTCTCATATTTACATATAAGTTTACTCTTATCAGCTGAAAAACCAACAATTTCGTATCTTCTGAGTTGACCTGATGGAACAAAATTACTAGTTAAATCATTTTCTTTTGAATTTTCTATATCATATTCAAAGATATTTATAGGTGTAGTTTTTGCTGCAGTATTTATGTAATATATATATTTACTGTCGTTAGACCAAAGACAATTTTGTCTGTTAGTTGAAACTTTTTTTACATTCTGTCCATCAATATCTGCTAAATATAAGGCTGGTTCTGGTGAAGGAGACCAAGATTCAAAGCAAATATTTTTCTCATCAGGAGAAACTATTACCTTTAAAAATCCTGTAATTCCTGTGGAAGGATAGTTAGATTTGTCAATTAATATTGTAGTTTGACCATCAGGTTTTTCCATAACAACATTACCGTTTTTTATTTTTATCCAGGATGGAGTGAATTTGGGAGTCGGTGATACTTCTGGATATGTAAAGTTTGAATTGTTATTAATACTTTTTGTTTTCAATTTTTTGTTTTGAAAATACATGTAAAATACACTTCCCCAGATAATAGTAATTAAAACTAACCCCAATATTATAAAGATTTTAAAACCTCTACCGTTAACTTGGGTTTTATGAGGACCAACAATCATATCTGAGGTAATTTCATTTGGTTTTGGTGCAATAATATCTTCTTTTTCAGCATTCATAATATTATTGTTAAGATTTTTTTCAATTAATGGGTTTAAATTATTCTTTGACTCGTTTGGATTTGTAGAATTTTGGCTATTTTCTGAAAGCCAATCAGAATTATTATTCATATCTTTTTTTGTTTCTGGGTCCATTATTATTCAATATATAATAATTGCAACATTTAAGTAAATAAGCAGGTTTATTGTTTTAGTTGTATAATAAATAAAATGGATAATCTTATTGAATTTCTAAAAAATCTTAAAAATAAAAAAATGCTTCTTATCTTTCCTCATCCAGACGACGAAGCTTATGTATCGGGAGGATTACTTCAAGTTGCTCAAGAACTTTCCATACACACTAAATTAATATGTTTAACTAAAGGTGGGAGGGGTTTACTACCCAAGAATAGAATAAAAGCGAAATTAATAAAAGATATTAGAATAAAGGAGTTAGAAAGGGCCTGTGAAATTTTGGGAGTAGATGAAAAAACCGTCTGGGATTATCCCGACGGAGGACTTTATTCAGAAGTAAATAAATGGCTTCCCGAATTAAAGAAAGAAATAGATAAATTTGAACCTTCAATTTTGGTAACTTTTGATCCAAGCGGAATTACAGGTCATCCTGATCACCTTGTTGTGAATCATAAGGTAACAGAATATATTTTTTCATTAGATAAAAGGCCGATTCTGTTTCTTAGAGTTCCTGATAAGCAAGAGTATGGATTTTTTAAAAATAATAAACAATTAAGCATTGCATCAAAACCTACTCATGAATTAAATTATTCCTTTAAGATTTCAATAAACAAAATTAAAGCAATTCTTGCTCATAAAAGTCAAATAAAAAGTTTATTTTTCAAATTGCACATTTTTGAATGGTTGTTATTTGATCATAAAGAACTTTATCATCTTGTTGACTATGATAATGAAAAACATATACAATTTGATTTTGTAAAATGTTAGAAAATATTAAGCTTTTTGCTATCTTATTTTTTATTTCCATGGCTTTTATATTTGCACTACAAAAAAAAGGTGGTAATCCGATAATTATACCCGGCGATATATACATAAGAAAAAACCAAAAATATATTTATATCCCAATTAGTTCTACTTTTTTGCTAACATTAATAATTTATATAATTCTTAGTTCGTTAAAAAGAAAATTTGGTTTATATTAACTTATGAAATTTAATCTACCAAAACTTCCATATAAATATAACGCTCTTGAACCCTATATTGATGAACAGACTATGATAATACATCATACAAAACATCACAAAACGTATCTTGACAATCTAAATAATCTAATTGAGAAGGAAAATATAAGGTTCAGAACTGTAGAAGATATTCTAAAAAATATAGATAAAATAAATCCTTCAATAAGGCAGGGAGTAATAAATAACGGTGGCGGGCATGCAAACCATTGTTTATATTGGAAAATTATGTCTCCAAAAAAAACAATTTTGGAAGGATCATTAAAAGAAGCTATAGATAATACATTTGGCTCACTATCAAATTTTAAACAAAAATTTATAGAAAAATCTTTAAATCTTTTTGGTAGTGGTTGGGTATTTTTGATTTCAGATAAAAATGGAAAAATTTCATTAAAAAGGCACTCTTTTCAGAATTCTCCTTTATCAAAAGGTTTCTATCCAATCATAACTATTGACCTTTGGGAACACGCATATTACTTAAAGTATCAAAATAGAAAAGCGGACTACATCAACGCTTGGATTAATGTTATAAACTGGGAGGAAGCGAGAAAAAATTACGAAAGTGTTATTCACTCAAAAATTAAATGATTAGTATTGTTATGGCCAAAAACAGGAAGGTAAATAAAAAAAATTTAGAAAAGAATTTAAAAAAAATAGGTAGTTCTTTAAATAAAAATGGTAATTTATTAAAAAAATCTAAAAATAAGAGAGACAAAAATTTACCATTATTCAAAAAAATAGAGAACTTAATTCAGGATTTTAAAAGATTAAGATTTTTTAAATTAATCTTTTTGTTAATGTTGCTTTTGGTATTTATATATTTTGGGAGAAGTATATTGTTTGCCGCAATAGTAAATGGTAAACCAATTTTAAGATTAAAATTAATTAATGAACTTGAAAAACAAGCAGGTCAAAAAGTTTTGGACACTTTAATAACGAAAAAGTTGATTGAAGATGAAGCTAAAAAAAGAGGTGTAAATGTTAGTGATGTTGACATAAGTAATGAAATAGAAAAAATAAAGAACGCTTTAAAAGAACAAGGAATAAATTTAGACGATGCATTAGCCATGCAAGGTATGAACTACGACTCGCTAAACGATAATATAAAAATGCAATTAATTATTGAACGTTTAATATCTGATAATATAAACATTAACGATAACGAAATTAAGGATTATTATGAAAAAAACAAATCATTTTATAATGAAAGTGTTAAGTTTGATGATATTAAAGATCAAATCAAAGATCAAATTTTTCAAGATAAACTACCTGAAGAATATCAAAAACTTATAGAAAGATTGAGAAATGAGGGAAGTATTATTTATTTTATGAATTTTCAATAAATTCTTCAAAATAGAACTTCTTTATTTTAATAATTAAATTGTATTTCAGTGAATAAACATAAAAACCATGTATAATAAAAGTATGAGAATAATGGGAATTGACCCCGGAACAGCTACAACAGGTTATGGGATAGTTGATATTAAAAAATCATCCGAACCTCAAGTTATTGAATGGGGTCTTATTGAAACAGAAAAAAACGGCGATATTGAAAAAAGACTAAATATTATTTATAAAGTTGCAAGTAAGTTAATTAAAAATATTAAGCCTGACATATTTGTTATGGAAAAAGTATTTTTTGCAACTAACGCAAAAACAGTTATATCTGTAGGTCAAGCACAAGGGGTTTTACTTCTCGCTGCTTCGAAAGCGAAAATTAAGGTAATTGAATATGCTCCTGGTACTATAAAGAAAACTATTACTGGTGATGGAAGAGCTAAGAAAAAAGATATTCAAAAATCTCTTAGAAAAATGCTCGGTAATCATGTAAGAAGTAAAAAACATCAAAAAACCCATTTTGATGACGCTGCAGATGCGATAGCCGTTGCACTAACACATGCAATATTATCAATAAACAGAAAATAAATATATTAAATGTTAATTTTAATATTCTTATAATAAAATTTTAAAATTTTTAATTTAATTTAATATAATATAAGGAAGACACGTTTTAAACTATCTTATAAAGGAGGTGAATAAAATGACTGATTTTAAGATAGGAAAGGTAACACACTATTATGATAAAATTGGAGTCGCAGTTGTAGAACTTGATTCAGAAATTAGTGTGGGTGACAAAATAAAATTTGTAAGAGGTGATGAAGATCTTTTTGAACAAGAAGTTAGTTCAATGCAGGTTGAGCATAATCAAATAGAAAAAGCGAAAAAAGGTGATATTGTAGGATTAAAAACAGATCAACCTGTTAAAGAAGGTGCCGAAATATATAAGATCACGTAATTTTTTTGGGATATACTACTTAAATATTTAGTTTTTAAATTTAATGTTACGTAAAGATTGTGAAAAAAATATTAAGTGGGAAAAATCTACAGATGTAAAGAATAGGGTTGAAAAATTAATAAAAGTTTTAAATTTTAATTGGATAAAAACTGCCAACCTTCATTTTGTCAAATCAAAAAATGCAAATACTCAAGCTTATGCAAGAATTTGGGGATTACCTAAACTTTGGCAATTAATTTTAAAAGAAAAACCTAATTACATTATTGAGGTAATCAGTGAAAAGTTCGATAAACTTAGTGAAAAAGAAAAAGATAGAGTATTAATACATGAATTAGCCCATATACCAAAAAATTTTTCCGGCAGTCTACTTAGTCATATTAAGAAAAAGGGCAAAAGGAATTTTAATGATAAAGTAAATAAATATATTAAGATGTATTTTAAGCAAAAAAAATTTTAAAATATTTATTTTATGAATACCTATCTTATACATGGTGACCACGTTGTAAAATCAAATTCAAAATTAATAAGTTTTATAAATTTGTTCAGAAAAAAAAATATAGATATACAATTTATTGATGATTATTTACCTAACATTAAAGAAATAGTTCTTAATCTATCACTTTTTTCAGAAAATAAATTAATTATTATTAAAAACAATAAATATCTAAATAAAAGTTTCCTTTCATGGCTAAATAAATGTATTGAACTAAAGAATGTTTATGTATTAATGTTTTATGAAACGACGATTTCTCCAAAAAAATTAAAAAAGTTTCCAAAAAATACAAAAATCATGGAATTTAAATTACCAAGATATATCTGGAATTTTTTGAACTCATTTTTTCCAGGCAATCTAAAAAATACATATAGGTTTTTTCTTGAGACATTGAAATATGAACCTATAGAAATTATTTTTTCAATGTTGTCGAGGCATCTCAGAGACATATATTGGGCGAAATTTGAACCAGAGTCAATGTATTATCCCTCATGGAGAATAGCTAAACTAAAGAATTTAGCTATAAAATATAATAAAGATACCCTTGAATCTTTAATTAATGACATGATCTTGGCTGATATTAATTCAAAAACATCAAAAGCTGAATTATCTAACTCACTTGATTTTATTATGATAAAGTATTTAGAATAAAATTCCATTATATGATTGTAGATACTACAATATTTAAAGGCTATGATATCCGAGGGGTATATCCTGAATCGATCAATGAAGAAATTGCTTATAAAATAGGATATGCCTATGCTTCTTTAAATAAGCCAAAAAAAGAAGTATTAGTTGGCCACGATGTAAGAATTCACTCAAAATCTTTAAAAGATCAAATAGTAAAAGGCTTAACTGATGCAGGAGCTAGTGTAATAGATGTAGGATGGATTTCAACTGATATGTTGTATTTTGGAGTGGGTTATTATAAAACTGATGGTGGAATTGCTGTTACTGCTTCTCATAATCCTCCGGAATGGCATGGAGCAAAAATGGTTAAAGCAAATGTTATTCCAATGACACTGGAAACTGGAATAGGAGATATCAGAGATTTTATAGTAAAATATAAAAAGTACTCGATAGTTAAAAAGGGTTCTGTAAGAAGGTACAGCAATATATTAGATGATTATTCAAAATACATTTTATCATGGATTAATCCAAATAAGATTAAACCATTTAGAATTGTCATAAATCCAAATTTCGGTTATGGAGGATTGATTTTTAAAAATATAGTTAAACTAGGAAATTTACCTCTAGAGATAATTGAATTAAATTGCGAACCTGATGGAAATTTTCCGAAAGGAAGACCTGATCCTTTTATTCCAGAAAATAGGATTGAATTTTCCCACCTAGTTAAATCTTCAAATGCTGATTTGGGAATTACTTGGGATGCGGATTCTGATAGAGTATTTTTCTGCGCTGATGGTGGTTTATTTGTAGTACCATATCATTTAAATACTCTTCTTATAGAATATATGCTTAAGAAGAATAAAGGTAGAAAAGTAATTTATGATATTAGATATACATGGGGGTTATTAGATTCTATAAAAAAATACGGTGGTAAACCTGTAATGTGTCGAGTTGGTCACTCGTATATAAAGGAGAAAATGAGAGAGGTAAACGCGCTTTTTGCTGTTGAGTCAAGTGGTCATACATATTACAGGGATTATTGGTATTCAGATTGTGGAATGATACCTCCTTTACAAATTTTGGAATATCTTTCTGAGAAAAGTGAAAAACTTTCAAAAATTATTAAGCCAGTTATAATAAAATATCCAATATACGATGAAGTAAATTCTGAAGTAAAAGATAAAGAAGCGAAAATTGAGGAAATTGCCAAAAAATATAAAGGTGGAAAACAATCAAGACTTGATGGAATTTGTGTAGAATACGATGATTTTAGATTTGTAGTAAGACCTTCCAATACAGAATCTTTGTTAAGATTAACTCTGGAAGCTAAAAATGAAAAAATAGTTAAAGAAAAAGTTGATGAATTATTGAAAATAATAAGATCATAAATTAATTTAGTTTTGTTATTATTTAGAAGTTTATAGATTTAAAATTTAAAAATGGCTTTAAGTAATAAATATTTATTTGAGAAGTACAAATTAGTTTCTGACACAATTAAATTGTATCCAAATCAATTTGAACAAGCTTGGGAAGAAATAAAAAATATCAATATTCCGGACGATTACAAAAAAATCGATAATGTTGTTTTTTGCGGAATGGGAGGATCGGCGTTAGGTGCAAGAATTGTTGAATCTTTTGGGTTTGGAAAACTTAGGGTTCCAATAAAAATTGTTAACGATTACAAAATTCCTGCGTATGTAAATCCAAAAACTTTGGTTATTGTTTCTTCTTATTCTGGGACGACAGAAGAAACAATAGAGTCAACCTATAAAGCGATTAAATCTAATGCAAAACTATTCGCTATTACAACAGGTGGTAAACTTTCCGAAATAGTGAAAAAAGAAAAAATTCCTGCTTATGTTTTTAATCCTCTTTTCAATCCTTCAAACCAACCAAGAATGTCTATTGGATATGCTTTTGGAGCTACTTTAGCAACTTTTAATAAATTAAATTTACTAACGATTTCTGATGATGAAATTGGAAATGCTTTAAGAAATAGTTATAAGATTTTAACGGAGATTCAAGAAAATGCTCCAATAAGTAAAAATCTAACACATCACTTTTCTTTGTCATTAAGAAACAAAATACCAATTATCGTTGCTTCTGAACACCTTTATGGTGCTTCTTATACAATAAAAAATCAGTTTAATGAATCAGCAAAAACATTTTCGGTTATTTTTGATATTCCTGAATTAAATCATCATTTAATGGAAGGTTTATCCAATCCTAAAGGACAGAAGGAATTGTTTGAATTCATTTTTTTTGAGTCTGAAAATTACGACGAAAAAATTAGAAAACGATACAAAATAACAGCCGACGTTCTTGATAAAAATAATATAAGTTATTTGTTTTACAATACAAAGTCTAAAGACTTATTATCTGAAATTTTTGAAGTATTAATTTTTGGATCATACACAGTATACTTTTTAACAAAATTATACAATATAGATCCTCTTGAAATACCATGGGTGGATTACTTCAAGGAAAAGCTTTCAAAATATTCTTAAATTTTAATGGTTGATTAAAAATTTCTAATAGTTTAGGATTATTTTATATAAAATTATGACTGCCCATCCATTAATAGCCTTTTTCAAAGATATAGACAAGGGAGATGTAAACCTAGTTGGTGGAAAAGGAGCTAACCTAGGAGAGATGACCCAAGCTGGATTTCCTGTCCCAAATGGTTTTGCAATTACTGTTGAATCTTATGATCTTTTTCTCAAGAGAAATGAAATATCGCAAAAAATAAGTAAAATATTAAAGACTGTTAATGTAAATAATTCTGAAGAACTTGAAGCTGCTTCTAAAAGTATAGAAAAACTGATAAAAACCAGTGAAATTCCTTCTGAAGTAACACACTCAATTATATCATCCTATAATAAATTATCAGGTCATTTTAAAAAGGCTCTTGTTGCTGTAAGATCATCAGCCACAGCTGAAGATTTGCCTCAAGCGTCATTTGCGGGACAACAAGCAACTTTTTTAAATATTAAAGGTGAAGCGAATTTATTAAATGCTGTAAGAGATTGTTGGGCATCATTATTTACTCAAAGAGCTATTTTTTACCGTGAACAAAATAAAATTCCTCACGATAAAGTAAAAATCTCAGTAATTGTTCAAAAAATGGTTCAATCGGAAGTATCAGGTGTAATGTTTACAATAGACCCGGTTACAAATGATAAAGATAGAATCATTATAGAGGCAGTCTGGGGTCTAGGAGAAATGATTGTCCAAGGTTCTGTAATACCTGATACTTACGTTGTTCAAAAAGAAACATTCGCTATATTATCTAAAGAAATATCCGATCAAAAAGTTCAACTCATTAAAAAGGGTGCTTTAACAATAGAAACAGAAGTTCCTAAAAACAAAAGAGATCTACAAAAAATTTCAGATGAAGAGATCGTGAAAATAGCCAAAATTGGCTACAAATTACAACAACATTATTATTTCCCTCAGGATATTGAATGGGCAAAAGAAGGAAAAGATATATTTATTGTTCAAACGCGTCCTGTAACCACAATTAAAGATAAAAAGGTTTCAATAAAAGATAAAGATATAAAAATATCAGAATTTCCCGTATTATCAGGAGCGGGAGCATCGCCTGGTATTGGTACAGGAACTGTTAAAATACTAAAAAGTCCAAAAGAGATATACAAGGTCAAAGAAGGAGATGTTTTAGTAGCTAAAATGACTTCTCCGGATTATGTTCCTGCAATGAAAAAGGCTTCAGCTATTGTTACTGATGAAGGAGGACAAACAAGTCATGCGGCTATTGTATCAAGAGAACTCGGTATTCCTTGTGTTGTTGGAACACAATTTGCAACTCAAAAATTAAAGGAAGGTATGGTTATTACTGTAAACGGCGCAGATGGTAATGTTTATATAGGTTCAAAAGTTAAGAAAATATTTAAAGATGAAGAAGAAAAAGAAGATGAAGTATTTCATGGCAAAACCGCTACGAAAGTTTACGTTAATTTAGCCGAAGTTGAAAAAGCAAATCAAATTGCAAAAGAAAATGTCGATGGGGTAGGTTTATTAAGAGCAGAATTCATGATAGCCAATATCGGAATTCATCCTAAAGAAGCTATAAAAATTAAGAAACAAAATATTTTTATCGAAAAACTTACTCACGACATTGGTGTTTTTTGCAAGGCATTTTATCCAAGACCGGTTGTTTATAGAGCTACAGATTTTAAAACAAACGAATATAGATCACTTCCGGGAGGAGACAAATGGGAACCATTAGAAAGTAATCCAATGTTGGGATTTAGAGGAGCGTACAGATATATATCAAATCCTGATGTATTCAACCTTGAGCTTCAAGCAATTAAAAATGTCAGATCTAAATATCCAAATTTGTACCTTATGATTCCATTCGTCAGATCTCCAGAAGAGTTGGCTAAAGTAAGAAGGTTGGTTGCAGCAGAAGGTTTGTTTAAAATGGTTTCATTTAAATTTTGGATGATGGTAGAAATTCCTACTAACGTAATTTTAATTGATAAGTTTATTGATGTTGGTATTGACGGAGTATCAATAGGTTCGAATGACTTAACTATGCTTATCACTGGAACTGATAGAGATAATTCTGAAGTGGCAAAAGCTTTTGATGAAAGATCACCAGCAGTTTTATGGGCATTGAGAAGGGTTATTAAACATTGTGTTGCTAGAGGAATAACAACATCTATTTGCGGACAAGCTCCAAGCGAATATGATGATCTTGTTAAAAAGCTAGTTAAATATGGTATTACAAGTATTTCTGTTAACCCTGATTCAATAAATAGAGCAAGAAAACTAATAAAAGATGCAGAAAAAGAGATTGCATTAGGTAAAAAATAAATTTAATATAAATTATATGGGAAAAATTCAAAAAATTTGGTCTAGACAAATACTTGATTCAAGAGGAACACCAACTGTTGAAACAGCTTGTCAGCTTGATAATGGTGAGGTTTCTGTAGCTTCTGTACCCAGTGGTGCGTCGACAGGTTCATATGAAGCATTGGAGTTAAGAGATGAAGACCCCAAAATGTATTATGGAAAAAGCGTGATGAAAGCAGTAGATAACGTCAATAAGGTACTAGGTCCTGGCGTATGGGGTCTAGATGTTACTGATCAGGAAAAAATTGATAAAAGATTAATAGAATTAGATGGAACAAAAAATAAATCAAAATACGGTGCTAATGCAATACTTTCAATATCAATAGCAACTGTAAAAGCTGCTTCTCTTTCTACAAAACAACCTCTTTACCGCTGGATTAACACTTTAGCTAAAAGAGTAGGAATAAAAGAAGATGTAAAAGTACCAACACCTATATTTAACATGATAAACGGAGGTTTACATGGAGCTGGAAATCTTGATTTTCAGGAATTTCATGTAATTCCAGCAACATCTAAATCATATTCTGAAGGATTAAGAAGCGGTGTTGAAATATATATGATGTTAGGTAAAGATTTACAAAGAAGAGGTGCTATTCATTCAATCGGAGATGAAGGAGGATATGCGCCTAATTTGTTTACAAATGCCGATGCTCTTGAAGTATTGTATGACACTATAAAACAGACACCATACCAAGTAGGAAGAGATGTCTTTTTTGGATTAGATGTTGCTGCAAGCCAATTTTTCAAAAATGGGGAGTATACTATTAGAGATAAAAGTGATGCCTTAAATGATGAAGGACTACTTGAATATTATAAGTATCTTAATTCTCAATACCATTTAGCTGAAATAGAAGATCCCTTTCACGAGGATGCTTGGGATTCCTGGAAAAAGATAAATGAAACATTTCAAGGCCAAATGATGATTGTAGGAGATGATCTTTTGGCTACAAATATTGAAAGGTTGGAAAAAGCAATTTCTGAAAAAAGTTGCAATGCAATACTGGTAAAACCAAATCAAGTAGGAACTGTTTATGAAACTTTAATGGTTATAAAAAAAGCAAGAGACGCAAATTGGAAGATTGTTACATCACATCGCTCGGGTGAGACTACTGACTGGTTTATAGCTGACTTTGCTGTTGGAGTAGGAAGTGAATTTACAAAATTTGGTGCTCCGTCAAGGGGAGAGAGGGTAATAAAATATAATAGGTTACTTAGTATTGAAGCAGAAATTAATCAAAACAGATAAATAAAATATAAACAATTCACTTATTTATTCTTTAAAAGTATTAAGTTAAACTTCCTGATTTAATTATTTCTAATTTAAAATTATTCACTTTTTAATATATGAATTTTCTGAAATATACTAATATATAAATATTTTTAAAATTAAATATGAAATATGAAGTAAATTAGTTAGTTTTAATTATAAGATTAATTTTTTATGTACCTTCTTATCAAACCGACTACCTTACCTTGAATTTTTACATTTTTTACAAAAATTGGACTCATCTTTGAATTAGCCGGTTCTAGTCTTATTCTTGTTGTTTCTTTGTAAAATCTTTTTAAAGTAGCCATACCATTGTCTAATAAAGCAACAACGATGTCTCCATTATTTGCGCTTTCCGTTTGTTCAATAACAACATAATCACCATCTCTTATTTGTTCTTCAATCATAGATTCTCCTCTTACCTGAAGAACGTATGTTCTTTTATTGCCAGAAATAAAAGTTGATGGTATAGAGAATGTTGCGTTTGGATCTGTGTAAGGTTCAATTGGTGATCCTGCAGCTATAAAGCCTAATATAGGGACATCAACAGTTTGAGAAAGATTTATATCATAATTTATTAATTCCATAGATCTTCTTTTTCCTTTATTTCTTTTTAATAAACCTTTTTCTTCGAGTGTAGTTAGGTGTTCATGAACCGTTGCTAAAGATGAAACTCCTATCGCTTCTGCGATTTTTTTTAATGTAGGTGCTGAACCATATTTCTGTATATATTGTTTTATAAAATCTAATATTTGATTCTGTTTTCTATAGATTATTAAAGCCATAATATTAATCTTTGTATAATATTTGTACAAATATTACCCGAATATGTCAAGAGGCAAATTATAGTTTTTTTGCTGTATAATTATTAAAAATTTATTATGAAATTTAAACTAAAATCATCATTTAAACCTACAAAAGATCAACAAAATTCAATAGAAAAATTGGTTGAAAGATATAAAAAAAACATAAAATATCAGGTATTGCTGGGAGTTACTGGTTCTGGAAAAACTTTTACAATTGCTAATGTTATAGAAAAGTTACAAAAACCGGCCCTGATAATCTCTCATAACAAAACGTTAGCCGCTCAGCTGTATCAGGAATTTAGAGAATTTTTTCCTGATAATGCCGTTTCATATTTTGTTTCTTATTATGATTTTTATCAACCTGAGGCATACATACCATCAACTGATACTTATATAGAAAAGGATGCACAAATTAATGAATCAATTGATAAATTAAGATTAGCAGCTACAACTAATATACTAACCAGAAATGATACCATAATAGTCGCTTCAGTTTCCTGTATATATAATATAGGCTCTCCATTAGAATACGGTCATTTTGTTTTTGAATTCTCACAAGGACAAAAAATTCAAAGAGAACAAATAATCAAAAGATTAATTGACCTTCAATATGAAAGAGACAGTTTTAGCTTCAGAAG
>Ga0209102_1000263_pt1 | contig 36013 bp, 31 predicted proteins | sample ConPoolayeHmetaG_FD_185483 | JGI IMG/M metagenome (GOLD analysis project Ga0209102, IMG submission 185483) | Hot spring microbial mat communities from California, USA to study Microbial Dark Matter (Phase II) - Cone Pool mat layer H metaG... ...
GATATCAGTTATGACTCGGACAATTTCCAGCTCTTTTAATCCGTTTTTAAAATTATTTGCTTTTCTCTACCTTGTCTGTTCAATAATCATCTTAATCATCATCTGGCAAATCTTTTAAAACCAATATGAACCAACTGGTTACCTGCCAAATTGTTGGTAATTCTGATCAAAAAGGCTGGAGTCAAATTCATCATCTTGTTCCTAGCAGGAAAAATCTTTGTTGGGGAGAGGCAATTATCCTGATCTCCACACCTTTGACTGATGAAGATGGTCTTAATCTCGGCCGAGAAATCATTTTGAGATTTTATGAAGAATATTATTCCTCCCAACCTCAATCAAAACTTAAAAGATTAAAAGACATTTTAATAAAAATCAGTCAAGAAAAACTTGTCTATCTTGAGAATCAAAATCCCAAACTAGATATTGTCGTAGGAATTTTTTATCAACAATTTGTTTGGTTGGCCACTTTAGGCAAAGGAGAAATTTTGCTTTTTAGAAACGGCCAACTTTTACCAATTATCAAAGGGGCTGAAAACCTAGTTAAAGTCGCCTCTGGAATAATCCAACCAAAAGACCTTCTGGTCATTGGCAGTCAAGAATTTTTCAAAACTATCCCTCAATTGACAATTGCTGGCTGCCTGAAAACTGCTAATTTTGACCAGATAAAAGAAATCATTTCTCCCTTGGTTTATAGCCAACCAAAACAAGGTCGGCTGGCCGTAGCAATTATTGCTTCAAAACTCAAGATAGACCAAGCAACCGTTCAGCCAACAACCTTAAGAGGAGAAAAATCACCAACGTCAGCTGGCAAAAACTTGAAAGCTTTTTATCAATCAGTTTTTTTTAAAACAAAAATTAAAAATTGGTTTTTAAGCTTAATTGCTTTTTCTCAAAAAATCTTAAAACGGTTTTTCTCTTTTCCTCGGCAAATTAGAATCAGACCTCAATTTTTATCGTCAACTACTCTTACTCCACAAACAAGTCTTGGTCAAAATCGAAGCTTAACTTTTGCCGGCCTTGCTTTCTTAACCCTACTTTGTTTAAGCATTCTCCTCAGTTGGCAAAAAAAGAAGAATCAGGATAGGCAAAAATTTGTTCAAGAAAAAATTCACCAATCCCAAGAAACACTCAAAAACGCCTGGGCAATCAGAGAACTTGATTTAGACAAAAGCCTTACTTTAGCAAAACAGGCGCAACAAAATATCCAAGAAGGACTAAAAGTAAATCCCAATCAGCCAACTTTAAAGCAATTATTAAACCAGGCCAATCATCTAATTGATTTGAGTGGCGGCGGAGAAAGAATTTCTCCAACATTGTTTTTTGATCTTAAAATAATTGCCGATAATGTTTCTGGCTCTTGTCTTAGGCTTAAGCAAGACAATCTTTGGATCTTGGATCCCCAAGGCCAAAGATTAATTAAACTGGGAATTGATAATAAAAAAACCGCGATCGTCGCTGGTGGAGAAGCTCTAAAAAACCAAAAAAAGATTATTATTACTGACAAAAATGTTTATTTTTTTTCTGAAGAAGGGATCAAAAAATTAAAAAAAGAAAACCAACTTGAGCTTGTGATTAAAAATGAATGGCTAAAACCAATTGCTTTTTCCTCTTGGGGAGAAAATCTTTATCTAGTAGATCGCCAAGGGAAAAAAATCTTCAAATATGTTCCCCAAGAACCTGGTTTTGCCAAACCAATTTCTTGGCTAACAACAGCTCCCCCAATTGAATGGGAAAAGATTGTTGATCTGGCTATCGATGGCTCTTTATGGCTTTTAAACCAAGAAGGCCGGGTCTTGAAATTTACTGCTGGTAGTCAGGAAGATATTAAAACCCCTGATTTTAAAGCTGAAGCCGAATTTTTAACTGTCGCTCAAAAAGCTCCTTTTTTAGCCTTTTGGGACACAAAAGAAAAAACTGTTTTGGTTCTGAAGAAAAATGGTCAAATTGTGGCGAAAATTCCCCTTGGGCTTGAAGCTATCAATGGTCTTGCTTTAATCGATGATGGCAAAAAAATCTTCATCTTGACTGGTGATAAAATTTATAATTTGGAATTGAATTTCTCGCCGTGAACAAAAAAATCCATTATTCCAATCGAAGAGCGAAACGAGATTACTTCATTGTTAAAAAAATAGAGGCAGGGGTGGTCTTAACTGGGAGCGAAGTCAAGGCAATCAAAACCCAAGGAATTAATCTAGATCAGGCCTTAATCCAACTAAAAGACAACGAGCTTTATCTTGTTAATGCCTTTATTCCAGCTTATAAATTTGCTACTGATAGACCGTATGATCCAAGAGCCAAAAGAAAACTGCTTTTAAAAAAAAATCAGATCAAAACCTTAATTGCTGCCAAACAAAAAAAACTGGCAATTGTTCCTCTTTCCTGCTATAATAAAAATGGTTGGATTAAAATTCTTGTTGGTGTTGGCAGAAGAAAAAAGAAGTTTGAAAAAAAACAGGCGATTATTGAACGCACTTTGAAAAGAAAATTAAAAGAAGAGGAAAACAGATGGGGATGAGGCTGGCTCGACAGGAAACATATTTTGCTGGATGGCAAGCGTCCGTTGGCTCATCGGACTGAAACAAGGCCAAAAAATAATGCCAAAGAGAATTCTTCTGGCTCTTACGCCTTGGCTTATGCTTAAGGTGTAAGCATCGGCAAAGACTTTTGTCTGGTAAGGTCTTTGCTGGTGTCAACCATACCAGACTCCAGTTGATGTTTGATTATGGCATCAACAGGAACAAATTCATAATCAAATCCAAAAAGGATTTTGGACAACTTTTACCTTTTTGTGATTATTAAAGTTGTCTAAGCTTGTAGTAGTCTGGCAAAGTTGTTTTCTGGACCCCCGTTCACCACGGGGCATCTCCACCAAATTTATGATCGCTAACTAGTTAATTAAAACAATTTTAGCTTTCCCTAATTTCGATTGTAAATCCTTGCAAATCCCTTTTACCAATCAAAACCTTGGTTCGAAGATGAGACCTGTTGGTAACGTTGGCTGAGGTAATAATTTTTCGACCTCTGAGCCAAAAAACAATCCCAATTACTGGCCGGCGATGTCTTTTCCCCAAAGAAGACTTATAATGTCTATAATACAAGATATTATCTTGTTTTAATAAACCTAAATCTTTTGCTGTTTGTTTATCAATTGAGGTTCGGTGAGCACCGGTATCTATTTTAGCAATAATATTAATTTTTTTATTGCTCTCGGTCTTAATCTTGATTACCTCAAAAACAGAAAGGGCTTTTACTTTGGTTTTAAAATCAACCTTATCAACAAAACTACCCCCAAATAAAAAACGACTAATATTGATCGCATGATCCTCATTTCTTACCTGGATTCCTTCGATTCTTTTCAATCTTTCCTGCAAGCCTGTTTGATTGCAAATTTGAATTGCTAGTCCTGGCCGCGCATTTAATTCTAAAATCAAAGGTCCTTTTTCTTTGTCTAAAACAATATCCACCCCAACAAAATTCAAACCAGAAACTGCTTTTTGGGCAGCAATTGCTGTTCTTAAAACCTGCTCCCACAAAGGAATCCTAATACCATTGACTTTAACCATTTTTTTTCTTTTAAGATCATAAATTTTCTCTAGCAGCTGGTCGCGATAAACTCCGTAGGTGGTAATTCCTGTTGCCATATCCAGACCCAAACCAATTGCTCCTTGATGAAGATTAGCTTTCCCTTTAGATTCTTCAGTAGGAATTCTTAACATAGCCATTACCGGCACTTGATTAAAAATAATTATCCTGATATCAGGAGCGCCAATTTTGGTAAATCTTAAGAATTGGCCAAAAATTTTTACCCGCTCTTCAACTAAAACATAGTCAGGCAGATTATGGAGACTAAATTTTCCCTGAAGGATATCAAAACAATGATATCTTAAACCAGAAATGTTAATTTTTGTTCCATCCATTAAAAACCATTCTCCCGCCCACTTAGCCCTTCTTCTGATAAGCAAAACTCCTTCACCGCCAAAGCCACTTCCTGGCTTGACGACAAAACCTTCCTCAATTTCTTCCCAAGGAAATTCTAAAACCTCTTTTTCATTTTTTATGACGCCTAAAAGTTTTGGCACTGGTACTTCTGCTTTAGTCAGGATTTTTTTTGTCCTAATTTTTGAATCAGCAATTTTTTTCGCCAAAGAAGAATTTTGTCTTAAATAATACCAATTACGAGTGTTTTTGGTGAGGATAGCTTGACTGGTAAAGAACATTTTAATATCTTTTTAGTAAAGAATAAAATCTTTTATACTCCAGCAATCTGAAGCCAGAATAGCGACCAACAATCCCATTGAAAACGAGCACAAACAAAAATGAAAGTTCTGGGTTGAGCAAAACCAGTTTCTGTAAAGATTCCCAGCTCATTAAAATTGCTCCTAAAATAGCCAGAATAAGAGTCGCCAGGGTTAAACTGACAGCAGTTCTAAAATTTTTACCTGCCTGGGCCCGGCTAAATTCTTCGGATAAAAGGATAAAAAACAAAATAGGAAAAATTGAAACCTGATTAAGATCATAAATCCCTAAAAAAGGACTAGTCAGCAAAACCCCAAAAGTGGCTAAGGCAGTTATTGCCAAAACAATTGCCCTTTTCGGCCAGTAGTGCAATCTAATTGGTCTTAAAACCTCTCTCGTGATCACTCCAATCAAAACAATAATGCCAAAAAGCAACAAGCCACCGGTAATCCCGGTAGCTAAAAAGGCGACGGCTAACATCGCCGGAATAAACATTCCAAAGCCAGAAAGACCAACAAAGTATTGCAAAACTCCCACCAAAACACCAATCAAGGGTAAAAGAAAAACCAAAACAATAGTATTAGGAGAAACACCTCGATCAACTGCTAGTCGGACAAGATATTTTAAAAAATTCATTGGCGAAAGATTGCCTATTTTTTGACTCTTCAACGCTGCCTCCAGTTTGCCTTTTACCCTCGGGCTTTGCGGCTCGGCAATCGTCTCTCTTGGCTCACTCAGCAGCTTTGCCCCTTCGGTGGCCTGGGCTGATTCGGTCGAGATCTGTTCCCCAAATCCAGGAGAGATTTTAGGATTAATGGCAAAACTTGTTTTCGCTAACAAAAACAAAAACAAAATTAAAAATCCTGTTTTTCTCATATGTCTTAATTTAAATAAATATTTAACCTTTTTGTCAAGTTAGTGATTATACCAAATTCAAACAAGTTTTAACAAAAACTAACAATAATTTTGCTTTCGCGGTATTTCTTTGATAAAATGTGGCCAAATGGGAGAAGAAATGCACGAACAAGAACCAATCAGTCAAACACCAGCAATCTCTATCGAAACTAAGGAAGGCAAGAAAATAAAAGTTCCTGACTGGCTTGGCTTTCAAAACCAAGAAGAGGTGGATAAGATTACTAATCCAGAATTGAGAGAAACCATTAGTTTTTTTGCCGGATTACCAGAGGAAATGCTTGGCAGAGGAGGAGTAATTAGAGAACATTACTTGAAATTACATAACAAAATATTTAAAGGCAAAATCGATGAAAACGAAGCAACTTTAATTATGTCAGCTTTGGCGAAAAAGCATGAGGAGCTGCAAACTAAAGGGAGAAAAAGAAAACAATCAGCTCCAGAAAAAGCCAAACTAGAGCCAGAAATTGAGGAACTAGTGAGAATTAGGACTGGGATCGAGCAAATGGCAACAGTGAGTGCTGAACAATTAGAGGCTTTAAGAGGAGGTTACGATGCCCTAGTAAGTGCCGAATCCGCCCAAGCTGGCCTCAATACCGAGCTTTTTGATACTCAACCACCAGTCTGGTATAGACGTTTGAATCCAGAGTGGAAAGATGTAATTAGAAATAGACTTTATATCCTTTTAGGCTGTTATGTCAAGCGAAAAGTTGGCCATTTGGAACTTGATCCAGTTGCTGGCAATCAACAGATAAGAATCGAAAGGGATGCTCTAGATAATATGTGGAAAGAAATGCCGGGGTTTAGAGTAGCTTTAACAACAATGTTTAATGATTTTTTTGAACTTAGAAGGTATATCCCACCGTTTGTTGAAAGAAAAAACGAAAATAAAATTTTACTTCTTAAAATTACCCCAGAGGGGGTAGAAAATTTACAAAATTTCGCCAACTATAAACAAAAAATGATAATCGCCCTCGCAGATTATCTCCGAAATGAGGGCAAAGACCTCTTGGAAAAAAATCCTCTAACCAAAGATCCGAAAATTGCTGCCGAGGCAGCCTTTTCCGCCGCCTGGAATCTTATTTATGTTGGCAACGCAATTGAATCGGCAGATTTTGGAAAAATAAAAAGCAAAAGAACTTCTCCAGAGGAAGAAAAAAAAGAGAAATATGAAAGAGAACTAACAAATCCTATTATCTATGCTGAACAAATAAGAGCCAGTTTCCTTCCAGGAATGAAAGCGAGAGGGAAATTTATTAGGAGAGAACCAGAAAAGATTGGGACTGATGAAGCTTGGCTCGGATCCCTCGGAGAATACATAGCAGAAAGAGCTAGACATAACGGTAAAGCAGGAAGAAATTTAGAAGAAAAATCGGAGGTTTTAGTTCCAGAAAGATTATTTGCTTCATTTTTTGACTTAATCCAATTTGAAGAAGAAGAAAAAGATGAAGAAGGAAATATAACCACAATAAAAACATCAATCGCCAAAAAGATAATGACTGCCGCCTGGCAAAGCGAAATTGTGGAAAAACACATCAAAAGATCCCAAGAGGAAGAAGAATCTAAAAAAGAAGGAAAAATAGAAAAAAAGTCAGAAGTCGTATATTTATGTGTTCCAGATAAAAATATGGTTGACTTCTCCCAACTAAAACATAGCGAACTTTGGGGCGGATATGCTGATACTTGGGACTCGGCGAAAAAAATTTATGATGCATTGTCCGGAAAAATTTCTCCAGAAAAACCAGATGTCTGGTCACAAATAGTAAGCAATGCCTTCTCAAAAATGAGAAATTCGGGACTAGCACCCATCTATAATACTGAAGAATTAATTGAGGCTTGTATCGCCGGATCATTTGGTTTGACTCCTGGAACCGATGAGAAAATCCTTAATATACCAGAAGACTCTTATGACTCGATACTTTGGCATATTTTAAAAAACGATCGGTTTTATGCTGGTTTAAAGCCTGAGGCTCGGAAAAGGATTTTGCGTTATTTTATGGCTCAAGATTTTAGCAAGGCAATAGATGTTTTTTACTCTGTGTTACCTGGGATAATGCACCAAAGAAAGCAAGAAAGGATGTTAGCGGCGAGAAGACTGGCTAAGTTAATAAGAAAAAAATGACCTCCTCCCTCGCAGAAGAGTATCGGCCGTCTTTTTCGGATCATAATTTTTATTTGATGATTCCTACACTCCTTAGAGCATTAACTATCCCCATCGCTCTAGTCGCCCCTGGAACACCTCCTCGATACCTCTTTTCTATTTCAACTCCGATATAACCACCGGCCATGCGGCCACCAATAATTATTGGCGCGATTATATTTTTAATTTCACCGAGATCAGCTGCTCTTTTAACTCCCATTGCTGATCTGATTGTATCAGGAATTGTGGGCAAAAACCAAACAATACCAACTGCTAGCAAAAGCCCAACAATCCCTCCTCCTGTACCAATATGAGGAAAAGCTAAAGCATCTAGTTGGGGACCAAGCTTGGCAAATTCAGCCGCTAGGGCCAGAAATAAAGTCACCGCTGGAAAAACCATTAAGTTGGCGAATAAAGAACGTAGCCAAGAGCTAAACCCAAGTTGGGTATTGGGTAAAATTCCTGCAGCAATATAAAAAGGAGAAAAAATTATCAATAAAACAACTTGTAAATAAGTCTTGAGCAATGCCCAAAAAGCTCTCCACCATAAAATTAAAAAGCAAATTACAAAAATCAATAAAAGAAGCACTGGGACCCACGCAAGTAAAGCAAGTAGTGTCGATGAAATTATCCCCGAAATAATAGCAATTATAGCGCCGCCGCCAACTCCATAAAAAGTAGCATCTTTGATTGTCCCCAGAACCCCCTGTTTAAAAACCATACCTAATTCAGAGGGCAAGCCCCATCTTGTCATTTCTCCAACTGATTTATCAGGAGGTAGGTAACCACCACCTATTCCCTGAGCTTGCAACAGTTTTACTATTACCCCTAATATTACATACATAAGATCAAACATAAAACCAGCAATCGCGTAAGAAAAAACCACTAAGATTAATCCGCCTATAACTTTTGGCAAAATTGCTGTTACTGTTGCTGTAGTTTGAGGAGCAATTTTAACCCTAAACATTATAAACAAGCCTAGTATCACAAATAACAAAGAAAAAATAGTTAAAACTAAATCTCTAAACGCCTTCCAAATTTTTAGAATCCCCTCAAATCTTGTGGTGAAAAAAGTTCCTTGACCACCTTGAGCATAAGCCGTCTTTATACCAAGACTATCCCTCATTAAGTTTTGGGCGTAATATACTCCTGAAGCGGGCGGATTAGAAATTAAAGAAGCAACGACGTTGCTTGTAATCCCTAGCGCTCCGCCGGAAAAATACCAATCGCCTGGAGGCATAATAATCGCTCCAGAAGGAACCATATTAATAGTCTTAACTCCCTGCACCTCACTTCCTCCACCGCCTCCGCCAGCTTCTTCAGACTTTGGTAAATCCGGTATCTCTCCGGGAATGCCAATTAATTGGGTTAAAATCCCATAACAAATTGCTCCTAAGAAACCATGCTCATCTAAAACCTCTGCGCCTTCTGGCCCTATAGTTCCTCCTATCACCCATTTAAAAAGATTGCCTCCTGGATCCTTAAGAAAATTTTTAATGTCTCTCCATGCCTCTTTTATCCCCAAAACCTCTCCCTGCTGAGAATAAGGATAGGATTCGACTGCCAAAGCCAGGCGCAGATGGGAAAGAAAAAGAAAAGAAAGAGTGAAAAAAATGATAAAAAACAACTTTTTCATTATTTTTATTAAAACCCAAAATATTTTAAAAGTCAAACTTAAGATTAAATTGCCAATTTGACATTTTTGTTTTGAGATTTTAGTTTTTTACGGTGGGCTGACCATCTTCACATCATATTCATAAGCTTCATTCCAACCATAAGAACCATAAATTGTCCCTATTTTTGATCCTGGCGGATTCTTATTACCAACCTCGTATTCAACCCTTGTCTGGGCATGTTCTAAATTATGGCCCTCTCCCGGCAAGGTAAAAGGCAAAGAAACCTCCTGGCGGAATTTGATCTCCGAAGCTTTGGTATAGGGATGAGAAATATAAGGAAAGACAACATATTCTTTCAAGTCATATTCTCTCTCTTCCCATTTGTCTATTATTTTTCCCAACTCATCTTTAAGCTCTCGCCATATTTGCTTAATCAAAATACTCAAAACACCAGTGACATTGGCTATTCCTCTGGTGGGAACTGGTTCTTTGGCGATCTCGCCCTTGCCACGATCATAGGCACCAATCTCACAAAGAGGCGGAGGAGGGGGGGTAATCGGCACCGCTCCCTCAAAGCTGCAACTACCACTCCCTTTTGAGCCAACAACCAAATCGCAAGAACTAACAATTGTCGGATGATCTTGAATATCAAGGTTTAAAGCTCTTACGGTAACCAGGCAATTCCCAGCAGGACAGGAAAAAGAAAAATGATAAGTATTTGGTGCCTCCTCTAGCCCAGGAACAGCATTGATCCCCACGAATTGGTCATTGACCCAAACCCACATATGGCCATAGCGCTCACTGCCTTTAATATTAATTTCACAATTGACATTGCCACCACTCGCCGTACAAGAAGAAGGGCTTAAAATGAATTTAAATCCTTGCTCGCTTTCGGCCAAAACACTCCCTTCGGTAATAATCACTCCTTGGTCTTTTCTTTCCTCGGCCAAAAACCCAGTTGGCTGGGGCAAATTAGCCAAAGGAGAGCGGGCAGCTCTTGTTTGACTAACAGTCATCATATCTCCATACTGATAAGTGGCTGTTGCTGCTTGTTTGTAATAACTAGGGGCATCAAACTCTATCGTGCCCCCAAACCTTGGCCATTCGGCCAGCCCTCGTTGACAATAATAAAAATCAACATAACCTTTTGAGCGATTTTTGCTCGTCAAATTGGGATTTTGGGGCAAATTAATTTTCTCAAAAGCAAAATCTACGGTTGAAGCAAGAAAATTTATTTTTGCCGTCTCGAAATAGGTTAAAATTATTCTTCTTATTTTTTCCTTTGCTTCTCTTAATACCCCTGCTTCATCTTCTTTTCCGATAACAACAAAAGGCTCACCCCTAGTCCAACCCCAATCAATTCCTTGCTCTTGATCTGGAGGTGGGGTGGGAGTAATTGGGGTGAAATCAAATCTATCTAAAAACCCTTCAGGCAATTTTCCGCCAAAGATTGCTTCTAAAAAAGCGATCAATTCTTTTTTTGGTCTGCCGGAGGCATCTACCAAACCAAAATTGTTTTTCATCGCATCGGACCAAGCATACCACATAATTGATTGTAATTTCTGTTTAAGGTTAGGGTCTTGGGCCAAATTGAAAACCGCTTTTATCCAATCAGCTTGTTTTTGCTGATCTGGTGTCCCTAAACCAAATTCTGTAATCCAAACAGGCAAACCAGTGGTATTAGCCAAAGTTAAAATGCCATTTCTCACCCCATTGATGTCATCAAGATAAGGGTGATAACTAATCCCATCAGCAGGCAACAAATTGTTCCTGCTTAAGGCCGTAAGTTGGGCAATATAATTTAAATCTCCCGAAACCAAACCAGCAGTGATGACTTCGGCATTAGTGGTGCCTTTGATTGCCTCGTAGGCACTGGCCAAAATTGTGTAATATTGGCTGGCAGTTAAAGGAATTGTCCCTGTTTGACCATCCGGCTCATTCCAGATCTGATAAATTGCCTGATTTTTGTATTCTTGGACTGCCGGTAAAACGACGTTGTTTTTGAATCTTTCTGAATAATTAGCGATGTCTTCCCTGCTGTCATACCAAGCTTGATCATTGGCCTCCCAATTTAAAACCAAAACTGGCGTTATTCCGGCAGTAATCAGATTAGCAATATAATTTTTGGTATTTTCATCGTCCCGATAGACAACCCTGACCATCCCAATGCCCATTTCGCTTAATTGTCTTGGTTCAGGCCGAGCATTGGGGTTAGTTGGATCAACGGAAACACCGGCAAAATTTTTTGGTTCTTGGGCAAAAACTGCTTTTTGAGGAAAAAACAAGAAAAGGAGCAAAAAAAAGCTCACCCTGGCTAAACAAACACTATTTTTTAAAAACCAAAAACATTTCATCTTTTTTAAAATCCAATTTTGTCATTGAATTTCTCTTCCAAGCTTATGGGCCAATCTTAAATTCAGTTAGTTTAAATCCTGTCAGGTATTCTATAAATCTTAAGATCAGCCAAGAAAGGCTAGCTAAAACCAAACCAACAACCGCATAAGTAGCGGTATTTTTTGCTTTTTTAATTTGTTCCCGCTCTCCGCCGGCAGTAATCAGCTGAAAACCAGCAACCACAACCATCGCCCCTACGGCTAAACCCAAAAGTGGCAAGGCCACCAAAAGGACATTTTGTAACAAACACTCAAAACCTTTTAGCGTTGCCACTCCTTGCTCAACACACTGATTTGGTCCTTCTGACCATGGTTGAGGCCCACCGGCAAAAACCAACAATTGCCAAAACATATCTTATTATTTATGATGATGACTGCTGAACAATCGAAGGGACAGTAAACTTTAATAAATCAATACCAAATATTGTTCCCAGCAAGTTAATCACTGCCCAAGCAGCAAAAACAATAACTAACCCAATCAAAGCATTGGTTATTTGAGCTTTGGCTGCCTTAACCTTGTTTTCATCGCCACCAGCAGTAATCCATTTAATCCCGCTGATTACCAAAATAAAAAAGAATACTAAAGAGGCAACAATCAAAACTGCTGTCACTAAAAAGCTAACCAGATTCGAAACATTTATCTTGCCTAATGACGCAAAAGCTGCTGGCGCTCCAAGCTCTATTTCTGACCCTGGAGTTTGCGCCGCCTCAACAAAAAAAGATTTTATTAATGGCAAATTCATTATTTTCACCCCCTTTCTTGATTAATCTTATCAAATTTATAAAGTTGGCACTTTAATCAAAAGTTCTTGCAAAGATTCAAGGCCAAAAAACAGGCCAATTAATTTTAAAATAGCAAAGAGACAAAAAACAACTAACAAGCCAATCAAAGCATTGGTTATTTGAGCTTTGGCTGCCTTAACCTTGTTTTCATCGCCACCAGCAGTAATCCATTTAATCCCGCCAAGAATAAAAACAAAAAAGAAAAAAAGAATTGCTATTAAAAATGCCCAACTTAAGGCGAATTGAATTAATTTATTGACAAAACCAACTTCTCCTTTGCTCCACTCCTCAGGCAAAATCGGATTTTCAATCTCCTGTGCCTTAACCGAGAAAAACAAAATCTTTTTCATTTTTAAAGATTTAATTTAGAAACCAAAGTATTTAAATTTAAAATATCAATTCCAAACAAAATATTCCCGATTAAAGAAACAACAAAAACCGCTCCTAAAACAATTAGCAAGCCAACAAAACTCATTGTTAATTTTTGTTTAGCCACTTGGATTTTTTGGGCCTCTCCACCGGCGCTCATCAGTTGATAACCAGCAACAATAATTGAAAAAATAACCCGAATTATGGCGATAATTGCCAAAAAGCCAATTATTAAAGAGATGACTTTTGCCACCCAATCAATTGGTTTGGCTAAAGTCGATCCCTCGCCTAATTTGCCTAACCCTTCAAGCTGTGGCCCCAAATTAATTGCTGCTGCATAAGCTTCTTTAATCATTTTTAAATCATCCTCTAGGCTAAACTAATTAATAATATCACGGTGTATAAATTTTTAATTGCAAAAATATCATTGGATCACCAAAAACTAACTGGCCAGCAAGGGCAGCTAACAAAAATGCCGCCGCAATAATCACCACCCCTAGCAAACTATGCCAAATTTTTGTCCACGCTTCTTCGACTTTTTTTGGATCTCCTCCCGAAGCCAGCAGTTGATAACCAGCGGTAATAAAATTGAAAACAGCAAACAAGCCAGCAGCAACAATTAAAATTTTTATTAAATTGTTAATCAAAACTACTAATCCTCCTCCCGCTCCGCCGCCTTTAACAATAAGCGATCGTAACTCAGGAGGAGGAGTAATTTCGCCATAAAATGGTGTTTGTGCCCAAGCGGTAATATTAAACCAGGATCTCATGCTGGTGGTCCTAAAATATTAACCTTAGTGATTACCTGAATTATTTGCATTATAAAATAAGCGCTGATCACAATCAAAAAACCAATCAGCGCCCAAGTAATTGTTTTTTTGCTTTTTTCTAATTTTTCTGGATTTTGATTGCCTGCTCCAATAATAAAACTTAACGCACCGGCAATCAAGAGGATCAAAAACAAAAATCCAGCCAAGTAAAAGGCGTTGTTCAAAACTACGGTTACAAACTCACCCAGGGTTTTAAAAGGAGGATTAAAATATTGTTCCAGAGAAATACCGTCGTTACTGGCAAAAACTTCTTTAAAAAACTTAAATTTTTCCATTAAAACATTATACTATAAATTCAAAATGTAAAATGAAAAATTTTTCTTTTATTCTTTTTTCTTCTTTTTCCCTCTCATTTTGACTTTTTGATATTTGATTTTTGCATCTTGATTTCTTAAATATTCTACTGCTCTGACTCCGGCCATACAGCCCAAACCAGTAGCCACGGAAAGCTGTTTGTAAAAAGGATCGACCACATCGCCAGCAGCAAAAACACCCTCAACCGAGGTAAAAACATTATTTTTGACTTTGATGAATCCCTCTTGGTCAAGTTGAACCTGATTGGCTAAAAATTCTGTATTAGGAAAACTGCCAATCGCCAAAAACAGACCATCAATAACTAATTCTTTTCTGGTTCTTTCTAAAACATCAGTCAAAACAATCTTTTCTAATCTTTCCTGGCCAACAATTTTGACCACCACCTTGTTGTATAGAACCTGAATTTTAGGTTGAGAAAAAATCTTTTTTTGGATTGCCTGACTGGCTCTAAATTCATTGCGGCGATGAATAAGATAAACTTTTTTCGCCACTTGAGCTAGAGCTAAGGCATCAGTCAAAGCAGTATCACCGCCGCCGACCACAGCGACGGTTTTTCCCCGGTAAAAAGGCGCATCGCAAATGGCACAGGTAGAAATCCCTTTCCCAATTAATTTTTTTTCCTCAGGTAAGCCCAAAGGCCTAGGCATTGTCCCGGTGGCGATAATGACGGACAAAGCCTCAAGCAGTTGATTATTATCCAAAAAGATTTTTTTTGGTTTTGCTTTAAAATCAACTCTTACTGCTTCGCCAGTTAAAAACCTTGCTCTAAATTTTTTTGCTTGTTCTTTAATCTTGGCCACCAGTTGGGGACCATCAATCCCCTCAGGAAAACCAGGATAATTTTCTACCTTGGTGGTTAACATTGGCTGGCCACCAGGCAATCTGCCTTCTACCACTAAAGGAGCAAAGCCTGCTCTCCCGGCATAAATTGCCGCTGTTAATCCTGCCGGACCACTACCAAGAATAATTAATTTATAAACCATTTGATCAAAAATTCTTTTTAAGCCAACTAACTTTCCCTTTTATCCATTAAGAGTCTCTAAAAACTCCTTATTATCTTTTGTTTTTCTTAATCTTTCTAAAAAAGCATCGGTCCTTTCCTCTTTGTCTAAAAGGTCAATCATTCTTCTCATTCTCACAATTTTCTCATAAATTTTTGGCTCAAACAAAAGTTCTTCTTTTCTTGTTCCTGATCTTTGAATATCAATTGCCGGAAAAATTCTTCTTTCCGCCAAACTCCGATCCAAATGAAGTTCCATATTGCCGGTGCCTTTAAATTCCTCATAAATCAAATCATCCATTTTGCTCCCCGTGTCAATTAAAGCAGTACCAACAATCGTTAACGAGCCTCCATCTTCAATATTGCGAGCTGCTCCAAAAAATCTTTTGGCCGGATACAAAGCGGCTGGGTCAAACCCACCACTTAAGGTTCTTCCTGAAGAAGGCATTGAAAGATTATAAGCCCGGGCTAATCTAGTAATAGAATCCAAAATAATAAAGACGTCTTTGCCCATTTCTACCAATCTTTTCGCTCTTTCAATCGCAATCTCTGCTGCTCGGGTTTGATATTCTGGTGGCTCATCAAAATTTGAGGCCACCACTTCTCCTTTCACGCTTCTGATGATATCAGTTACTTCTTCTGGTCTTTCGCCGATTAGAACCGCCATCAAGTGAATCTTAGGATAATTTTTGGCCACTCCGTGGGCAATGTCTTTTAATAACCAGGTTTTGCCTGCCTTAGGAGGAGAAACAACTAGTCCTCTTTGGCCAAAGCCAATCGGCGCCACCAAATCAATCACCCTGGCAGAAATTGCTTCTGATCCAGTTTCAAGCTTGATTTGAGGCTGAGGAAAAATTGGGGTTAGTTCTTGAAACCAAGGCCTCTGACTTAGTTTTTCTACCGCCACCCCATTAATCTTTTCTATTCTTAAAATTCCATAATAACGCTCATTTTCCTTTGGTGCTCTCACCTGACCACCAACCATATCTCCTTCTCGGATTTTAAATCTTCTTATTTGGGAAGCAGAAATATAAATGTCTTTGTTTGAAGGAGTAAATTTTGGCCGCAAAAAACCATGGCCTTCCGGGGCTAAATCCAAAACTCCCTCAACGTATTCCGTTGGCAAGTGAGCATCAGGAATCACCCGCCCATCAACTTCAAATGGTTTCCCTTCTCCTAAATTGTTCTCCCCTGACAAATTCTCTTTTTTCAAATCATCAGCAGTGATCAATTCGTCTTTTTTTGCCATCATCGCCTCCTTTAAAAATTAAATAAATATTCTTGAAGTCCTCTAACTAAAAACTCTGGGAAAAGACTTTTTGTTTTGTTAAATAATAATGAAGCACAACTTAATTCCTATTGCTTTATTGAAACACATCTTCTTTGTTTTGTCAATGACAGTTCGATGCCTTAAAAGCAGTTCTATCTTGAAATCCAAAATCGTCTGCTTATTGACTAATTTCTAATTAAGCTAAAAAATGGCCAAATCTTACTGCCAAACAATCTCATGAATTCCTGGGTCAACTCCTTTGTCTTGTATCCAGTCCAAAACCTCCTGCTTAATCCTGGTTTTGTCTTGACCTTTAATCTTCACTCCCAACTTCAACGGCCCTAAATAATTGGCAGCAAAATCATTGTTTTCAAAAGGCAAATATTTGATCAAAGGATAATATCTGATTAACCGGTTAACTATTTCTTCCACTTCTCTTGGATTACCAGCACCGCTTAATGGCGTGGGTGAAATTTCTTGAAAAGGAGAAATTTTGGCTGTTGGTTGAGGTGAAATTATTTCTTCTTCTTCTTCTGGCAATTTATAAGACCAGGAATAAAGCTGTTTTTCTTGATACCAAATTTCAAAAAAATAACTTCCCTGCTCAAGAGGCGGCAAGAAATTTATTTTTAATTGATCATCAGCAACAATTTTTTCAAAATTAACACTGGGGGTAATTTTGACCTGAATTCTGGCTAGTTGATCCGCAGTTGATTGGCTAAAAACTATTTTCACTTGAGAGACTGGTGAAGAAATTGCTCCTGGTAAAGGCTCAAGGCTGATTACTTTTGGGAAAATTGCCGGTGCTTGGCTGGTCCATTTGATAATTGCCAATAAACTGGCTAAAAAAGCCAAAAAGATCACCAGCCAATATTTTTTAACAAATTGTTTCATTATTTAAGAATAACATAACCTTTAAGTTCTATCTCCTGCGCAGTTAAAGGAACGGTGGCAACAACCCCGGTATAACCATCAGCGGCAGTAATCCAGATATTGGGAATCTCGCCCCTGACCGTTCCCCATTCTACCCTCGTCACCACGGCAATATGACCATCTTTAGTGTTATGAACCACATTATCACCCACTTTTATTTCTTTAAAATTGGTGTGGTGAGGAAGAAGACTAACATATTCAGCTGCTCTAGCCACTGACGGCAAGTTTGGTTCCGCCACTCTTTTAAATCCAACACACTGCAGTTTACCGTAACTGGCAACCGAGCGCTTAATTTCTTCCCAGGCACCTGGCACCGATACTTCTAATTTTTCTTTCAAACAATTTTCTTGTTCTTGAAGAGTCCGAGAATTGACCACGCCGTTTTTTATGCACTCCCTAATAATCTGCTCGGTCATTGCTGCCCGCCAAGCAGCTGACCCCCGAGTCAAGCCAGCGGGATCGAGATCCACCCTCACCTTTTCCAAATCAGTTAAAAACTGCTCTAAAGCCAAACTCTCACTTTGAGAAACCCAAAGACTGCTGCCAAGAATTCCTGCTCCAAAAATAATCAAAACTGCCAACAAAATCGGCAAACCAACAAAAACTGCCACTAAAATCAACCAAAGACTTTTATCTGATTTCTCCTCTGCTTGAGCTTGAGCAAAAATAAGGTTGTTAAAAAAAGTAGTCAAACCAGAAAAGATTCTGCTGGTCCCTTTTTTAATCAAACTAGTAGTCCAAACCGTAGCTGTCACCAACCATCCTGGCGGACCACCACCAATGCCTAAAGCCGAACCCAGGGTGCTCATCACCCCTTTACCTCCAGTAACCACTGCTGCCTTAGCACCAGTTTTTAAAAATTGTTTTGCGCCAATAAAAAGCGTTTTTTGGCCGACCAAACCAACAAATCTTTTTCCTGCTGCTGGTAAAAAAAACCGTTTTTCTCTTCTTACTCCTTCTGGCTCTTTAAAAAAGCTGCCGGTCAATCTTTTTGCCAACCAGCCGATTTGATAAAAACTAGAATGAGTAACCTGCCGAATTGTTTTTTCTTGCTGTTTTAAAGGGGTCAGCCAAAAAGAATCAACTGTTTTTGCTAAGGAATTGATTGTCGCCACAATTTTTCTGTTTTCTTTTGGCGAGCGGAAAAAAGCTTTGGCCGCTTGAATCTTCTGCCAACTGGCTGATTCTTCTTTTTGCAAAAAAAATGCTTTGGCAAATTCAGGATTTGATTTTGCCTGGGAAATTTTTTCCTCCAAAGCAGCAATTGTTGGCGGCAAGGTTGGCAATTGTTCTTCTGACAAATCTACTTGCTGATCACTAAGAAAAAGCCTTCTTAAGAGCATTGGCAAGGTTTTGATCGCCTCCGGAGTAATTCTTGTTTTTTGACTAAATTCTTGCCAATCAGGCGAAACTTTTTCTAAATCCTGCCAGATGTTAATCACTGATGCTGGTGGTAAATCAAGGTTTTCTTTCTTTGTCATCTGAATTAAAAGATTGGTCAAAAGCTTGGAAAACTTTTTCTAATGCTTGGGGAAAGTTCTTCGCTTTAAAAATTGCTCCCGAGGCAGTTTGGTGGCCACCGCCGCCTAAGGTCATCGCCCATTTTCTAACATCTTTTTTCAAATCTGAAGAGCGAAGGCTAACCCTAAATTCACTTTTGCCAATTTGAGAAAGCAAAAAATATCTCTCGGCTTCCGGTAATGTTTTCAAATGATTGACTAAAAAATCAAAAGCCGCTTTCCGACCAGATTTAAACAATTGCTGCCAATCTTGGGGAAAAATTTTTAACCAAACCAGTTTTCTTTTCCGGTCAAGTTCTGCTTGGGAAAGAATTTTGGCCAGAGCTTTTAATTGGTTAAACTTAAAAGCATTAAACAGCAAATTGTTAATTTTGGCAATGTCTGCTTTCTGTTCGATCAAAAAAGCAGCTGTTTTTAGGGTTTTTGCTGTCGTTGACGGAGTTTGAAAATTTAAGGTATCGCCAACAATCGCGGTCAGCAAACAAAAACTTAGTCGTTGATCGAATTTTTGCCTTAGCAATTGAAAAAAATCAACCAAAAGCTCGCCCACAGAGCTTGCCTTAGGATCAACTAATTCTAAATCAGCCCAAGATCTCTCAAGATGATGATCAATCCTGATTTTTAAACCTTGAGGCAGGAGAAAATTTTTCTTTATCAAAGAAGGATTAGCCACATCAGGAAAAATAAACAATTCTTGTTGAAAATTTGAGGGAAACATTTTAATTTTTTTAAACTCAGGCAAAAACTGAAAACTGCGGTCAACTTTTTGGGGGGAGAAAACCACTGGTCTTTTGCCAATTTTCTTTAACCACCAAAATAAGGCAAGGCTGGAACCGACAGCATCGGCATCCGGGTCCCGATGAAGAAAAATGGCAATTTTGTTGGCTTTTTTAATTGCCTGAAACAAAGTTTTTGCTTTTTTAATAATGAACGGCGAATTACAAGCTTTGCTGACTTTGTTCTCCATTTTTGAATTTTAACAAATTCTTGAAAAATTAAATAGTCGCTCTTTAATAGTTCTCAACCAGTCTTAAGCAGCCAACTTAATCCAAATTAAAATTGCACGAATTTCTAAATTAGCCTAATTACCTAAAATGGCGGGTGAGGAATTAGAAATTTAAAAGCTAGAACTGAAAATGCAGGACCGAGGTGGGTTTTCAGGCATGAAAATAAAAAAATCTTTAAAAATTACTTATAAAGCAAAGGTTTGCCCATTAAAGCCAATTCTAGGCTTAAGCGTCGGTTTTGCTTGTCAATTCTTTCCACAAAACACTTGATTTTTTCCCCTTCTCTAATTACCATCTGGGGCGGTATTTTACTAATATGAACCAAGCCTTCAATTCCTGGTTCTAATTTAACTAGGGCACCAAAATTAGTCATCTGGGTCACTACCCCTTCAATTGGTGTATCTTTCGGATATTTCTCTTCGATTGTTTCCCAAGGATCTTTAAAAAGCCTTTTTAAAGAAAACTGCAATTTGCCATCCTCTTTAGAAATCAACATTGCTTTTAGCTTGTCTCCTTTTTTATACATCGCCAGCAAATCACTAACTTTGTCCCAGGAGACTTCAGAAATATGAACCAAACCTTCTAATTGTAAAACGCTTTTGTTTTTTAAGGGCAGTTTAATTTTGACAAACAAGCCAAATGGCTCTACCCTAACCACCTCTGCCCTGAAAACATCGCCAATTTTTATTTTCTCCATAATCTCTTTTTCTTGATCAACAATCTCTGGTTCACTCGCCATTCTTTCACTAAAGACCAGTCTGTTTTTCTCCCGATCTACCTCCAAAACCTTAACTGTAATCTTAAGACCAATTAATTTCTCTGGATTGTGTTGGTATTTAACCCCAATTTGTGAGCCAGGGATAAAACCAAATAAACCAAAAGGGGCAATCACTACCACGCCACCAGAAGAGACTTCTTTACCCAAAACCTTGATGTTTTCTCTTGATTTAAATTTCTCTTCAAAAAATTGCCAAGCTTTTTCAAAAGCCGCTTTCCTGATCGAGAGCAAAATTTGTCCTCTTTCGCTTTCTGGCACCCTCACCTGAGCGGTAATTTCGTCACCAACCTTAAGCTGGGAAACAAAATCCCGCACTCTCGCCAATTCCTTGCTTAAAACCACTCCTTCTGTTTTAGCACCAATATCAATAAATAAAGCGTTTTTCCTAATTTCTGAGACAACACCTTTGACAAACTCTCCCTTTTTCAATCCTTTTATTTTGTAATCCAAAACAGCCAAAAACTCCTCCATCGAGGCAAAAGAAGAGTCTTTTTTAGCCAATTTGACAGTTGGTTTTTTTAAAGTTAATGAATTTTTCTTTTGACTCATTAACCTGATAAATCCTTTCTTCTAAGATTTGAAACTGGGACATAAGTCAACGAACCAAAGCCAAATTATCGACAAATTTTCCCATATCCGACACTTTGGCAAAGGTAAATTAACAATTATCTCCCAGTGATAAGTGTCTCCCCGGCTATGACCTATTTTCTCCTGACACAAGATCAAGATATCGTCAGCGCTGAAGCGTTTCACTATCCTGTTCGGAATGGGAAGGAGTGGTTCCACTTCGCTCAAATAACCGGGGAATTTAATCCAAAAACCAGGCGGTAAAATTTAAGTTTGCTTTTTTGACCGATAGGAATGGTTTGGCTAAAACTGTTACCAGTCTTACACCTACCACCCATCACCCAGTAGTCTCCTGGGGGTCTTAACGATTCCTCATCTTGGGGACGGCTTCCCACTTTAGATGCTTTCAGTGGTTATCCGTTAGAAACATAGCTACCCGGCAGTGCCCTTGGCAGGACAACCGGTACACCAGAGGTTTCTCCAGGTAGGTCCTCTCGTCAACTTTTTCTTTTGTTACCAAAAGGTTAGACTATACCTTCATCCCGATTTAATCTCGGGAGCTTGCCTTATTATGGAAGCGCTAATTTACCCCTCATCCTAGGAGTATAACTTCCATCTCGTCCGCCAAACAAATTGGCAAGACTCAGTCGTTAAAGGGGTATCAGGCCTTTCTTAATAAAACTTTGTCTCACAAATTCATAGTTATACTTTTTCCGTACTGTCGCATAGTTTAACGAAGAAATTTTGTCCGAGAGCTGACATAGTTTTAGAAACTCCTCCGGTCTGGGATTTTTCTCCAAGATAGAAATTGCCTCGAGCATGATCTCAACTTGCTTTTTCTTAAAGAGAATAGATGGAAACAGTTCTTTTAGAACAGACTTGACCGTCTGGTGACCTTCAATTCTCAACTCAGTAATCCTGTCCTTCCTTCTCGTTAAATATCCTCTCCCCAATTTTTCTTTGATCTAGAACAGTCCTTTTTCATAACGACTATCCTGATAAAAGCAAATTGTTGTCTTTGCCCTAAAGCCAAAACTAACTCTCTTTCTTGGTTTACACTGAAGCATTACGCTTCCGTCACCATCCAAAAATCCTGCAATATATGCTTTTTCTTCTTTCTTCATTAAGATCAGCCTTAACCTTCCCTTGGTGTGGCCCTCTAAGTTACAAGGACCAACAACTTCATTTATTATAGAGGGTTTCACCAATTTGAGCAAGTGTGACCTTGGCAGTTACCCACCAAGGCAGCATTTATTTACTGTACCCGGATCCCCTCAAGAATCAAGCGGTTATTGTGGATAGAGTCCGAACTGTTTTGCAACGTTCTGAACCCAGCTAACGCGGCGCTTTAATGGGCGAACAGACCAACCCTTCCCGGCTTCTTCACCAGGAGGATGCGCCAAGCCGACATCGAGGTCGCGATCCAGGCCGTCGATATGGACTCTCGGGCCTGACCACGCTGTTATCCCCGGGGTAACTTTTATCGTTTAAGTTCCCTCCCATACCATTTGGCAAGGGAAGATCACTAGGACCTGCTTTCGCATCTGCTCGACCCATCGGTCTCGCAGTTAAGCCGGCTTCCGCCCTTACACTACCAGCTCGATTTCCATCCGAGCCTAGCCGACCTTTGTGAGCCCGCGTTACTCTTTAGCAGGCAACTGCCCCAGTTAAACTGGCAACCAAGCACTGTTCCTGTCCGAGTTTCCATCGAACATAGGTTAGGTTCAAGAATGATGAAGAGTGGTATCTCACTGTCGTTCTAACTTAAGGTTAGAACTCCCACCTATTCTCAACAATCATCAAACCATCCCCAATGCTAAGTTCCAGTGAAGCTCCACGGGGTCTTTTTGTCCCACAATAACTAACCGGCATATTCACCGGTATTTCAATTTCGCCGGGTAGAGGGTCGGAGACAGTTGCTCGGTCGTGAAGTCGTTCATACCGGCCAGAACTTACCTGGCAATGGACTTCGCTACCTTTGGACAGTTATGGTTACTGCCGTCGTTCACCGGGGCTTCAGGCTGCAGCACTAGCGCTTTGCCAGCACCGCTCTCCTTAACCTTCCGGCACCGGACAGACCTCAGCCCCTATATCTCCCCTTACGGGTTTGCAGGGACCGGTGTTTTTGGTAAACAGTCGCCGAGCACTCTTTTGTTGCAGCCTACCTTACCACAGGATAAGGTAGGCAAGGCATCTTGCGAACTTACACCTAGCTTGTTTGCCGAGTTCCTTGACCCTCTTTTACCCGATTGCCTTGGTCTACTCGACCTGCCCACCAGTGTTGGTTTGTGGTACGAATGCCGTTAGTTTTTGTCCACCAATTGGCAGACCGAAGCGAAGTTTTTCTCGGCATCTTAGCTTAATCTGTTCTCCTAATCCTAAGATTAGGATCACTGCTAAGCTCGCCTCCAAATCAAGATGGCGGATTTGCCAACCATCTCTGACTTGCCAAGCAGACGCTCCGATTCCACTGGAACGCCAGATCTACCAAGATGCGTCACTCCCCTTCAAAAAAACTAACGACAGCGCCGGAATATTAACCGGCCATCCTTCGGCTACTCCCCTGAAGCCAGAGGACTGACCTTAGGATCGGCTAACCCTCAGTCGACGGCCGTTGCTGAGGAAACCTTAGGCTTTCGGCATTCCGGATTCTCACCGGAATCACGCTACTCATGCCGGCATTCACACTTCCCGACGCTCCACCCCGCCTTACAGCGAAGCTTCACTGCCTCGGGAACGCTCCCTTACCATCCTCGCCCCCTGGACGAGGAAATCCTAAAAGATTAAATCCTAATCGCAATTCTAAACAAATTCTAGTTTGCCAATTTCTCCAATTCAAAACATTTTTGTTTGGAGCATTTGATTTTGGCATTTTGAGATTGTTTAGGGCTTAGGATTTAGAGATTCGTGCTTAGAATTTCCTTGTCCAAGAGGCAAGAATCTTCGTCTTCGGCAATCTGCTTAAGCCTCGTTAAATTTTCGGCGCATCTTGCCCTTCCCAAAACAAATTTGGGAATCGAGTGGTGAGCTGTTACGCTTTCTTTAAAGGATGGCTGCCTCTAAGCCAACCTCCCACCTGTCTTGGGCAAAACACTACCTTTCCCACTGAGCAGATTTTAGAGGCCTTAGACAGAAGTCTGGGATGTTTCCCTCTTGTCCAACCAGCTTAGCCCGGCTGGGCTGACTGCTTTATCAAACTTACCTGGTATTTGGAGTTTGATTGGATAGAGGATCTTGCGATCCTTTACCCATTCAGTGCTCTACCACCAGGAAGGTTAAGATAAAACGCTATACCTAAATATATTTCAGGGAGAACCAGCTATCTCCGGGTTCGATTGGCATATTACCCCTAACCCCAGGTCATCCGATGGGGTTGCAGCCCCAACCGGTACGGGCCTCCTTCTGATTTTTATCAGAATTCACCCTGCCCAAGGTTAGCTCACCCGGTTTCGGGTCTTCCGTCAGCTGCTCAGGCCTTATTCAGACCCCGCCGAAAAAATTTCGGCATCGGTTTCCCTCTGCCTCCCCCCGCACCTTTGTCGTCGAAGCACATCGGTCATCCAAACCCTTCCAAACGCTTCGCCCCACAAAGGTGCGGGGTTAGACTCGCAACTGACGAAAACTCGCCGGCTCATTCTTCAATAGGCACGGTATCACACCTCGCTTCGCTCGGTGCTCAAATTCAAAATGCAAAATTCAAAATTTAATCTGTCCGCGACGCGTCTATATAAATTATTGCCGAGCAATACCATAATTTTGATTTTTGATATTTAATCTTTGATTTAAGCATCGAGTGAAACGAGATGCTCTACCTGCTTGTTAGCAAGCGGTTTTAAGTTCTATTTCACTCCCCTTCCGGGGTTCTTTTCATCTTTCCCTCACGGTACTAGTTCACTATCGGTCAGCAAGAGTATTTAGCCTTTCCCGATGGTCCGGGAAGATTCCCACGGGGTTACACGTGGCCCGCGGTACTCAGGAATTCCGTGCTTGTCTACTAAGATTTTGCCTACGAGGCTTTCACTCTCTTTGGCCGCCCATTCCATGGCGTTCTGCTACCCTTTCGACAAGGGTGATACGGAATCCTCCAACCTCCAGCTGTTTCCAAAGAAACGGCTAGGTTTGGGCCTAACCGCTTTCGCTCACCGCTACTTACGGCATCACTACGTTGTCAAGCAACGTTTTTCGTTTTCTCCTCCTCTGGGTACTAAGATGTTTCAGTTCCCCAGGTTCCCTCACCGCGTTTAGACGCAGTGTATCCCGATTCAACATCGGGATGGGTTTCCCCATTCGGAAACCGCCGGATCAAAGGTTGCAGACACCTTCCCGACGAGTATCGCCGTCTGCCGCGTCCTTCTTCGGCTCTTGCCGCCAAGATATCCACCACTTGCTTCAGTAAAAACAAAGCTTAAATTTACCGCCTTGTTTCTGAATTAAACTCCCAACTTTTTTTCAAAGTGCAGTGGAGCTGGGCGGGGTCGAACCGCCGACCTTCCCGCTGCAAACGGGGTGCTCTTGCCAGCTGAGCTACAGCCCCTTGATTAAAAAAACCGGGACCTTTGTCCCGGCTTTAACCTCTGAAACACCCCTTCTGTCTAAACAAGAATTGCCTGAATGAGTCTATTAAAAGTCATTAATGGGACAAAGGCAAAGTTATTCTAACTGTGCTTTAATTATATCGAGAGTCCAAGGGGTTGTCAATAAGCCATTTCAGGTAAAATACCCAAGCGCATCAATCCGCTTTCTTACAAAAAATTTTAAACGAAAACAAAGTTAAGTTTTTCTCTTTTTTTCGTCCATTTCCCAAGCGATTGGCGTAACAACACCAAGATGGATGCTTCATTAACAACCAGTATTTGGTGGTAAAATAGTCTTGATGAATAAATTTTTAAAACAAAAACTTCTTATCGGCTTGCTTTTTTTCTTAATTAGTCTAGTTATTCTTTTTTTAAATTATTATCCCCACTACTATGGGTTAAGAAAAACACCCTCAGGTTCTTTCTATTCCGGACAAGCTTCTTGGTTTGACCCGTGGGACATTAATAATTATTTTGCCATAATCAGACGAGCCCAAGAAAAAAGAAGCTTACTGCTTGAAAATTTCAATACCAGTCAGCCGACTAAGCCAACCCTAATTTATCCCTTCTATACTATTGCCGGTAATCTTTTCCCCAATATTAATTATATTATTTTGTTTCATGTTTTAACTATTGTTTGTGGATTTTTATTAATCCTAGCTATTTTTTACTCCTCCTTTCTTCTCCTGAAAAACACCGCCTATTCACTAGTCTCCCTTCTGTTTATTTCCTTGGGCGGAGGCTTTGGTTGGCTTTTTTCCTCGTCCGGGCAATCCGCCGATATTTATATCCCCGGACTCACTTTTTTATTTCCTTCCAAAAACCCCACCAAGCAATCGCCACCATTCTTTCCATTTTTTCTCTTGTTTTTTATTTTCTGGCGATCCAAAAGAAAAACTACTTTTTAAACCTAATCTCTCTTTTTTGCTTTTATTACTCATTCCTTTTTCTCCTTATTATCCTTTAGTCTATTTTCTAATTTGCGGCTTGTTTGTTTTGATTTACTTTGACAAAACCCGACTCTATCCCCTTTCTTTCCTCGGATTAAATTTGATAATTTTTCTCCCCATTGGGATTTTGTATCTCTCCCATTTCGCCTCCTCAGGATATTCCGTTCTTACTAGCTATCAACCCCAACCGCTTTCACTTTCTTCGCTTGCCTTAGGCTACGGCTTGTTTCTGCCGATTTTTATCTATCAACTCTTCCACTTAACCCCGAAGGATAAAACAATGGTTTTTTTAAATATCTGGTTTCTTGCCTCCTTTTTGCTCTCTTGCTTCCCTATTGGATTCGGCAGACTTTTTTTAAATGGACTTCTTTTTCCTCTGGTTTTAATCAATCTTCTTTCTTATAAAGACGTTGCTCTAAAGTTTCAAACAAGCTCCTGGTTAATAATTTTAATTTTAGCAATTGCTTCTCCCTTATCTTCAATTCATATTTTCACTGCTAGGATAAATGAAACAAAGAAACAAAATCCTTGGTATTATTTGCCTTTGGAGATAAAAGCTGGTTTTGAGTTTTTGGAAAAAGAAAAAAACAGCAATGGCGTTTTGGCTTTACCTTTGCTCTCAAGCTATATTCCTGCCTGGACAGGTAAAAACGTCTATTGCGGCCATAAGGATCAGACTCCGAATTTTGAGGAAAAATTAGCCAAAATCATCAATTTTTACTCAGGAAAATTCTCTTTAAAAGAAGGAGAAAGGTTTTTGAAAGATAATAAGATAGATTTTGTCGCCTATTCTCAAGAAGAAAAACAACTGGGCGTTCTCAACTATCCTTTTTTAAAAAGTAGTTACAAAAACGAAAAAATTGAAATTCTCAAAAAAAGATCATAACGAACTTGCGAGTGGGTCGTTCTTGCACCTGTTTTATAAAAAATGAAACCTTCCCCAGCGCGGCCGCTGGCTAGTATCCCCCAGACAAAAACACTGCTTTGATATAATATTAGTTTAAATATGGAATTTCTTTTTGCCACCCCAGGACTAATAATCTTACTTCTTGTCCTTATTTTTGTCTTCAATAAAACAAGTTAATCGGTATGAACGAGGGGTGCGCTTCCGCTTTGGTAAATTTCGCGATGAGATGTTGCCTGGATGGCGGATTGTATAAGTTACACGCATTTTAAGCATTCCTCCTTTCTTGGTAAGATAATCCGTGGCTGATTTTAAACCGATTTCATCCACTCGCTTAACTTAACCTCTAAAATGTATTGTAACTTGTTCATAAGATGAAAAAATTTTAAATTAAGGTATAATTAAACAATCAAAAAAATGAGGTTTAAGAATGATTAAACTTTTGTGGCATTTAATTTTATATCAACCTTTGGCCAATGGCTTAATCGGCCTTTATCTTTTGTTTGGTAATCTGGGAATAGCCATCATTGGTTTAACCATCATTCTTCGTCTCCTTCTCTTCCCTCTCAGTCTTCCCTCAATGAAAGCAGCCAGCAAAATGAAATCCATCGCCCCAAAATTGGCAAAATTAAAAAAACGTTATCAAGGCAACCCTCAAGGTTTAGCTAAAGCCCAAATGGAACTCTATCGCCAAGAAGGAATAAATCCTGCCAGTGGTTGTCTGCCCCAAATTCTCCAGGTTTTGATTTTATTTGCTCTTTATCAGGTTTTCCAGCAGGTTTTAGGCGCTTCTGATCACCAAGCAATTGAAAAAATAAACCAAATCCTTTATCCTTTTCTCCAACTTGATCCCGAAACCACTTTTAATCTTAGTTTTCTCTATCTTGATTTAAATCAGCCTGATGTGATTAAAATTAGTAATTTACCGCTTTTGCCAGGGCCAATTTTACTCGCTGCAACCATAGTCCAGTTTATCTCTTCAAAAATAATGATGCCCGAAGTCAAACAAAAAGAAAAAATCAGTCAAAAAACTCCTCCTGTCGCTGATGATTTAGCGACAATGATGCAAAAACAATCTTTGTATCTTTTTCCTTTGATGACTTTGTTTATCGGCTTTCGTTTTCCTTCTGGCTTAGTTCTTTATTGGTTTGTTTTTTCTTTTTTTAATTTAGTCCAACAATTATTGGTTAATCAACAAATTGGCAAAACTTGATTGAAAATTAAGTTAATGAATTCTAAAAATATTCTTGAATTTTTGGCAAAAGAGACCAAAAAATTGTTAGTCCTTCTTGATCAACCTTCAACGGTCAAAATCGGTCAAGAAAAAGAGGTTTTTAAAATTCATCTCCAAACAGATCAGCCAGGGGTTTTGATTGGTTTTAAAGGCAAGACCCTAAATGCCTTACAAACTGTTTTGGGGCTGGCAGTTTTAAAAAGATTCGGGCCAGAAATCAAAATTTTGGTTGATGTTAATGATTATCGCCAAACCCAAGAAGAAAAACTTAAAAATCTAGCTCTTGAGGCAGCGGCCAGGGCAAAATCAGAAAAAAAATCAATTGCTTTACCACCAATGTCTGCTTTTGAACGAAGATTAATTCATCTTTTTCTTGCCGCTGATCCTGAAATCGAAACTGTCTCTGAAGATAAAGGCAACCAAAGACACGTGATCGTCAAACTTAAAAACCAAATTTAAGATGAACAAAGTAGTTGTTATTGGCGGCGGTAGTGGGGCTTACACCGTATTAAGCGGACTTAAGTCTCTTCCCCAGATCAAATTAACGGCGATTGTTTCTATTGCTGACTCCGGTGGCAGTTCTGGCCAATTAAGAGACGAATTTGGCATTTTACCACCAGGAGACATTAGGCAAGCAATCTTAGCCCTGGCCGACCCGCCAATTGACTATCTTGTTTTAAGGCAACTCTTTAATTTTAGATTCAGCAATGGCAGAGGATTAGATGGTCATTCTTTTGGCAATTTGATGTTTACTGCCCTAAAAGAAATTTTAGGCTCAGAAATCAAAGCGATTGGTGCCTTATCAAGAATGCTTCGTTTAAAAGGCAAAGTGCTGCCGATTTCTTTGGAAAAAACTCATTTGTGTGCTAGGCTGGAAGACGGAACAATTATTCGGGGGGAAAGCAATATTGATATTAGACTGATCAAGCCAGAATTAAAAATTTTGGATATTTTTCTTGATCCGTCAGCAAAGATTTATCACCGCGCTAAAAGAGCAATTTTAAAAGCTAATTGGCTCATTCTCGGCCCCGGCGATCTTTATACCAGCATCTTGCCCAATTTGATCGTCAAAGGCACCAACCAAGCTTTGGCCAAATCAAAAGCAAAAATAATTTATATCTGCAACCTAATGACTAAATATGGAGAAACAACTGGTTTTAGGGCTCAAGATTTTGTCAATGAAATTATCAATTATCTAGGACCGGCCAAAAAGAATCTTGGTTATATCTTAATCAATAGCGACACCAAAATTCCTAACGAGATTGCTTCAAGATATCAAAAAGAGCGATCTTTTCCGGTCAAAATTGATCCCCAAAAAAAATTTCCTCCGAAAACAAAAATTATTAAAACGTCTTTAGCCGCCGCTGGTCAACTTTGGCGCCATGACCCAGAGAAGTTAAAAAAAACAATGGCAAAAATCATTTTTCATCAGCGTTAAGACCAAACTCCGGCAATCTTTGCCTGACAATATTGACATTTCCCTTCTTTGATTCCCACCACATTGGCAACAAAAAATTCATTTCTTGAAATCAAGAGCTTGCCGCAAGAAGGGCAAAAAGTGGCTGAATGTTGGGGATCAAAAACATTACCGGTATAAACATATTTTAAACCAGCTTTTTTGCCAATTTGCCAAGCCTGTTTAAGTTTTGCCAACCCGGTTGGTTTTTTGTCAAGCATTTTAAAGTCCGGATGAAAAGCAGTTGTATGCCAAGGAATGTCTTGAGAAATTCCGGCGATGAACTTGGCAATTTGTTCTAATTCAAAAACACTGTCGTTTAGACCAGGAATAACCAGGGTAGTTAACTCAATCCAAACTCCGGCCTGAAAATATCTTTTAATATTTTCCAAAACCGGCTCGATTTTGGCATGACAAATTTTTTGATAAAAATCCGGCTTAAAGCTTTTTAAATCAATATTCGCCGCATCAAGATAATCTTTGGCCAATTCAAATGACTCTTTTGACTCAAATCCATTAGTGACAAAAACATTTTTTAAACCCGCTTTTTTTGCTTCGGCCATTGTTGCTAAGGCATATTCAATAAATACCGCCGGTTCGTTATAGGTATAAGCGATTGAAAGACAATTTAAATCTTGAGCTAATTTTACGATCTGCTTCGGTGAAATATTTTCTGAATATTGAGAAATTAGCCTTAGCACCTCTTTTCTTGTTTTCCTTTTTGGAGACTGCGATTGAAACCAGTTTTGACAAAAATCACAGGCAAAATTACAACCTAAGGTACCAAAAGAAAGTGCTTTGCTCCCTGGTAAAAAATGGTAAAGAGGTTTTTTCTCCACTGGGTCAGGATGTAAACCAACTGCTTGATTCTCAACCATTAGATTTAATTTGCCGTTTAAATTTTCTCTCACTCCGCAAATGCCTATTTTTCCGGGAGGAATTCGGCAATACCAATGACAAGCCAAACATTGAATCCAATTGTGATCAAGTTTTTTAAAAAGTTTTTCTTTAATCATTATCATCATCAGTTTAACTTAAAATTTTGTTGCTAATCAAGTAAACAAAAATTAATCAGGATTGTCCCAAAACAATCTCAGCAAAAGAAAAAACGCCAATTAGTCTGGAAAAATTGCCAAAGACCCTAAAGCAATTTTAGGGAGCAAATTTAAGGAGCAAAAAGAGCCCGATAAGCATTAACCAAACCAGAACCATAAAGATCATCCTTGCCTGTCGCTCCCAAATCTTCACTTGCCAACTCAAATCTCTGTTGAATTTCCGCCGGACTACAACTGCCATTGGCATCAAAATCGCATTTTTCCGGCATTGACAAAAGCAAAGTAACCACGCCAGTAACGTGGGGAGTGGCCATCGAAGTTCCACTTAAAGTTTTATAACTTTTGTTTTTATAAGTAGAATAAATTTCTACCCCGGGCGCAGCCAAATCAACCTCAGGGCCGCGAGAAGACCAAGAAGCAATAGTTTTTGTTTTGTCAATTGCCGAAACGGCGATGACTTCTGGATATTTAGCTGGATACAAAACTGAATTTGAATCAGGACCAGAATTACCGGCAGCAGCCACCACTGCTATCCCGGCCCTAACGGTTTTTTGAATTGCCTCATGAAAAGAAGCAACATCACTGGTTGTCCCCAAACTCAAATTAACCACCCCAACCTTGTTACTTACTGCCCAATCTAAAGCTTCAATTAGATCAGAAAGATAACCAGAACCATTTTTGTCCAAAACTTTAAGAGCATAAATTTTTGCCTGGGGAGCAACGCCGACAACACCAAAATTATTATTTTCTGCCCCAATTATTCCTACCACATGAGTGCCATGACCATTGTCATCTTCACAGGTTTTTCGCGGGTTAATAAAATTAAGACAACCAACTAAATTGTCATCCAAATCAGGATGGTTGCGATTCACGCCAGTATCCAAAACTGCTACCTTAATTCCCAAGCCGGCAGTTGCCGACCAAACTTTGTCCGCTTCAATCAGGGCCACTCCCCAAGGAAGAACTTGCGAGTTTTCTGCCACCGGGGTTGGAGTTGGTGTCGGAGAAGAAGTCGGTGTTGGTGTTGGTCGACACCAAGGAAGCCAAGGATAACGATCACACAAGCTTAAGTTGGCAGGTTGCTTCGGCAAAGCAAAAACCTCAATATCAGGGTCTATCCTTAAAACTCGTGGATCAGCTGCTAATACTCCCGTTGTTTGCCTTGAAAGAAACACAGTTGCTCCGTTAATCAAACCAAGTCGTTTTTCCGGGGTCAAACGATAAGAGGTAAAAAGATTTTCCTTTTCCTGCTGAGAAACTTCTGGTTTAAAAACAACAATTTTTCTTGCCAAAAATTCCCTGGCAAAAACCACTTTCTGGAGAAACAACAAGCTTAAACCAATTAAAAAATACCAAAACCAGTTTTTCATTGTTTCATTCTAACACTAAAAGAAATTACTGTCAACTGCATCAATATGTTTGGGGAACTTTTCAGAGCGCAATATTTTCCTTTGAAACGAGACAATTCAACATTTTTCCACCAATTGTGGACAATGTTTTTGATCTATTTGCTCTCTCTTCATACTATATATACTATAGGGAACCAGATCACCCCAAAAAATCTAAAGGCCGACAGAGAGCCTAAAGAGCGGGTAATTTTTGACTAATCTTCTTTCTCACAAGCCTAACAATCTTAGAAGCAGCTTCTTTTGCCATTTTTGCATCTTGACGAGTAAAATTAGCTGGCCAATGAACTGGGTAACGTGTGTTGGTATAAAAGGGATTAAGCTCTCCTGCTTCTTCCAAAAGATTATTAAAATCGGTGTCATCTACACCACAAATTTTAACCAACTCCACTAGATTATGAATCTTCCTAAACTGTTTACCACAAAAAAGGATATAGGCCTTAAGGGATTTTTCAGCAGCTTGATGAAAATGAAAACAGGTAGGAGCAAAAAATGTATGGCCTTTGGTTCTTAAATCACGGCATGCATAATTAAATTCTTCTTCAGCTAGTTTAAACCAGACTTTATAATCAATTAACTCAACCATATAAAACTTTCCCTTTTTCAAAAACTTCTTTTAAGAAAAAATCGCCTAAATTTAATCTTTTCGCAACCTCCTTCGGTCTTAAGAAAAGAAAATCAGTAGCAATATTGTAGTTAATGATCTTATGGAGTTTTTGCTCTACTTTAAGATGTCTTGTTTTATCCTCTTTTATCACTAAAAAATCAAGGTCGCTGTCAGATCCAAATTTTCCTTTGACTGCTGATCCAAAGAGAATAATCTTTTCTGGTCTGTATTTTTCCACCAATTGTTGGACAATGTTCTTGATCTCTTGATCTATTTGCTCCCTCTTCATACTATTTTATATTTTAGCAAAAAGCAGGAAAGAAAGTCCAATATGTTTGGCTTTTCCCCAAAAATTCCTCTCTTGCCGCCAGCGGGAATCAAACGACTGTTTAAAAAAATATCAGTTTAAAAACTAAATGTTAGAATTAAAAAATGACTAATTTTTTTCTTGGTTTTTTTGCTGGTTTTTCTGTTGGTATTTATTGCCTTGGATTTTGTTTGCCAGTTTTTTTGCCAGTTTTGCTTTCGGAAAAAAGAGATATCAAAAAAAGTTTTTGGCTAGTCGGTGAATTTTCTTTAGGAAGGTTGATAGGTTATTTATTCTTTGGATTGATCTTTAGCTGGCTTGGACAAACGCTTAAAAACAATTTAATTCATTCAATTGTTTCTTTAATTACTCTCTGGTTGGGAATTTCTATGATTCTTTATTCATTAAGAATGTTCGATAAAAAATTTTGCCCAACAAAATTGTTTAATCAATTAAAGTGGCCATTTTGGGTTGGTTTCCTGACTGGGGTAAATATTTGTCCACCGTTTCTGGCCTCTTTAACTTATGTTTTTAATCTTCACGATGCTTTTTTATCTTTAATTTACTTTCTTGCTTTCTTTTTAGGAACAAGTGTTTATATTGTGCCAACGGCAATTTTTGGAATTTTTAGTCAATTTCCCTGGCTGCAAAAATTAGGACAAATTAGCGGCTTTTTGGTTGGTTTTTATTTTATTGCCCAAAGCCTGTTTAAAATAATTTAAACGGGCTAATAAATGCAGTAGGCCTACTATAACAAAAATTATCCCCAACTGGTTATGCCAAAATTTAAAATTAGGAATTTGCATATTTAAAAATAACAAAATTCCACTTACCCCTACTGGTAAAAAGGTTGCTAAAAGGACTAAGTTCCAAAAAAGGCGAAATTGGAGTGGTCTTAAAAATTTTTTAGTCAGAAACCAAGTTGCTAGAGTTACTATTGCTATCGTCAAGAAAATAAAAAGGGAGCGAGAATTTTGTGAGGAAACTACTGAAGAACCAGACCGTATATCTTTTGGAGGTGCTTCGCTGTGATCACAAATTTGATTATTATTAGTATCGATATATAACCCACACTGTCCGGGATAAGGATCGTTTATTCTTCCATAAGGACAATCAAGCCAAGCATAAGTGGGTCCAGCAAACAACAAAAATGCTAAAATTAAGGAAATGAAAAAGGGTTTCATTGGTTTAGGAATTATTGTTTTTGGAATCATTGCTTCTTTGCTTATTTTAGCAAAAACCCCAAAGCAAAAAATAACAGAGGGCCTTTATGAGGCAAGTTTTTATCAACAACTAGAAGACGGAAAAGTTCAATGTCAACTTTGCCCAAACCGCTGTATTTTAGCCCCAGGCCAACGAGGCCTTTGTAAGGTTAGAGAAAATATTGGTGGGAAACTTTATAGTCTAGTTTATGGGAAACCAGTTACTACTGCCGTTGATCCAATTGAAAAAAAACCTTTTTATCATTTTTTACCAGGTGCAAAAGCTTATTCCTTAGCTACCGCTGGTTGTAATTTAGCTTGTAAATATTGCCAAAATTGGGATATTGCCCAAAGATTTCCGGAGGATGTAGCCTCCACCCCAATGACTCCTCAGCAAGTAGTTGAAGAAGCATCAAAATCTGGCGCCCAAGTAATTGCTTTTACCTATAACGAACCAATTGTTTGGTATGAATATATGAGAGATATCGCCAAATTAGCAAAAGAAAAAGGACTGCGAACGGTAATGGTTTCCAACGGCTATTTAAATCCCCAACCTCTCAAAGAATTGTTGCCTTTTATGGACGCGGTTAAAATTGACTTAAAATCTTTCAATGAAGAAACCTATCTTCAACTTATTGGCGGAAAACTTGAGCCGGTTTTGGAAACAATAAAAACAGTTTATCAAAACAAAACTTGGTTGGAAATAGTCTGGTTGGTAGTGCCTGGTTATACTGATAATTTGGAAGAAATAAAACAAATGTGTTTTTGGCTTAAACAAAACACCAGCGAAAATGTTCCGGTTCATTTTTCCCGCTTTTGGCCAAAATACAAATTAACTAATCTACCACCTACTCCTGAAGAAACAATTAAAAAAGCCCGTCAAGTTTGCCAAGAAGCAGGGATGAAATATGTTTACACCGGTAACATTGAAGATGAGGAGGGAAGTACTACTTATTGCCCTATAAATAATCAGCCGGTAGTCAAAAGATTAGGTTATTTTGTCAAAGAAAATTTAGTTGACCCCAACGGTAAATCTCCCAATTGCCCAGAAACTATTCCCGGAGTATGGAAATAAAAGCAGCGATTATTATCGTTCCCAAAAACAACAGTATTCCCCTAATCCCAAAAACAGGAAACAAAAAACTACTGGTTAAAACGGCTCCAAACACTCCCCCAAATAAATCAAAAGCATAAATATAGCCAGGATTTTTGCTCGTTTTCAAATATTGCTGATTAATCTGGCCAAAAATCCTCCCGCCAATAAATCCTAAAAATAAAGCAGTTAAAAACCAAAAAATAGAATATTTACCAAGCAGGAAGAAAATTCCAAAAACTATCAAATAACCTAAAAACAAATTTTCAATTTTACCCTGCCTACCGCCAGGCAGGAATTTTAAATTTTCAATTATTCTCACCCCAACTCCAATTCCCAACAAAACCGAGGCAAAAATCAAAGAAATTTGGCTGTAAAGATAACCGATTTTAATTTGGAAAAGAAAAATGAGCAAAATTTCTAAACTTAAAAGAATAAAACTAGAACTGGCAACCAATAATCCTAAGCGAAAGTTTTTTCTCCCTCTAAAGTGTAAAATTATCAATCCTCCCAGCAATAAAAATGGCAAAATAAAGACTGTTTTATAAATTAATTT
>Ga0209102_1000264_pt1 | contig 35850 bp, 42 predicted proteins | sample ConPoolayeHmetaG_FD_185483 | JGI IMG/M metagenome (GOLD analysis project Ga0209102, IMG submission 185483) | Hot spring microbial mat communities from California, USA to study Microbial Dark Matter (Phase II) - Cone Pool mat layer H metaG... ...
CACCACCCGCCGCTCGGTCTTGGGCGAGTCGGTGTGCAGGTCGGAGCGGATGATGGTCCGGCTTTCCACCAGGAGCCGCCCGAGCCACACTGATGCGAAGCGGTGCTCGTCGAGCCAGCGCGGAGGCTCGAAGACGTCCTCGAAGACCAGCTCCTCGCTCTCCTCCTGGCTCAGCGCCCAGAGACCGTCGGCCCGCCGTGTGTAGGTCCGCACCACCCGCCGGCCCGAGCCGTCATCCTCGATCTGCACCTGGGAGTCGCCCGCCTCGCCCGATTCCTCGTCCTCGTAGCCCGCCAGCACGGTTTCCGTGCCGCCCCAGACCCGCACCTGGGCCACGGCGGGCTGGCGCTCCCGCACGATGGAGCGCACGAGTCCGAGCGAGCACTCCAGCGTGCCCAGCACGGGTCCGTTGCCCCGGCGCCGCACCACCAGGCTGTCGCCGTCCACCCAGGCGTCGCTGCGCCAGCGGCGGCTCACCTGGAGGGGCTCGAGGAGCCGACCCAGGGCGGCGGCGATGGACTCATCCGCCCTCAGCGTGAACTCCTTGAGCCGGTAGTCGGGGGCGTCCCATACCAGCCCCAGACCCACCAGGGCGGCCAGCCGGCCGGCGATCGCCCGGCAGGTGGGGCGCGTCCATGTGGTGGCGTCTAGCTCCCGGTAGGCGCTGAGGCGATAGCTGCGGGGATCGCGGCGCTCATCCACCAGCAGCGCCGCCCGGTCCCGCCCGTGCAGCTCGGTGACGAGCTCGCTCTCCGTTGCCCGCGCGGCCGCGCCGTCTACGCGGAACGTGCCATAGTCATCCATGCCGACATCCGCCAGCCCGATCCGCACCTGCACCAGGTCGCCCTCGCCCACCGAGCGCCAGAGCTGCGCCTTGGGCCGCAGGGGCGCGCCGGGATCCGACTCCGCCAGGCGCAGGTCGAAGGCGTCCGCCAGCGCCTCCACCGAGGACTCGATGGTGCATTCGAGGATGTGCCGGGAGAGGATGATGACCCGCTGCGCCGCCTCCAGGGCCGCGGCGGCGTCGGCGGTCGCCGTCTCTGCCCGCAGGCGCACCCAGGCGTCGGCCGCCAGCCCCGCCTCGTGCCCATCGTAGATCCCGGCCGGCACCTCGGCGGTGTCGGTCAGCGCCCCCGCGTCCGAGTCGCCCACGGGCTGGATCTCGATCGCCACCTCATCCTCGCCGTGGACCTCTGTCTCGGAGACCTCGATCTCGTACCAGAGGGCGGCGACATCCTCGGCCGCCACGGGCTCGAGCCCCAAGTGCTCGACCGGGGGCGCCTCTGCTATCGCATCGGTGAGCACGCCGGAGTCGCCGGCGGCGATCTGCTCCTCGGCGAGCCTGGCTGCGTCGGTCGCCGCCGCAGAGTCGGAGCTCGTGATGAAGGCCTGCACCCCCGGCAGCGGGCCCCAGGGGAGCCGCACCCCCGGCTGCGGGCGCCAGTAGCCCCAGGCGCCGACCCACTCCTTGTCGAGCGCGCCGGCGTCGCTGGCCTGGACGATCTCGGGCGCCGTGTACTCGCTGGCGTGAGCGGTCTCGCTGGCCGCCGCCGAATCCGAGGAGTCCAGCTCCTCGATGTCCGGCACGGCGCTGTCGCCCTCGCGCAGCGCATACCAGACGTAGCGGCTGGTGTTGCGGTTGACCCGATCATCGGTCCCGACCTGGAACCCCAGATCCCGGAGTTCCTGGATGAGGTTCGCGGCCTCGGCATCGTTGTGCAGCGAACCGCTCACATCGCCGACATGATCCTTCGTCCGCCAGACGCCGGCCCCACTAAGCTCCGCCCGCTTCACCTGGAGGGAATCGGGCCGCCACCCGACCACATCCAGGTTGCGATTGTCCTGGGCATTGCCCGTGTACTCGCCCGACTCGGCACAGCCGTCGATGTCGGCGATCGCCAGGTAGCTATAGGCGCCGCTGAGATTGACGTGCTCATGCGCGCTCAGAGTGAAGCCGTCGGAGGTGAACGACTTGATCCGATTGGCCGTCTCGCCGAAGAACGAGCTGCACGACATCCCGGCGCTCATGGAGGTGCATCGCCACCATGCTACCGTGCCGCTAGCGGTGCTGTGGCGACGCACCAGGACGAAGCCCGGCCTGAACCCCAGGCCGTCGATCTCGCGATCAGCCGTGTTGTTCCCCTCATAGGTGTCGACCTTGGCATCGCCCCCCGAGGCCTCGATGGCGAGGTAGGCGTACACGATGCCCGCGCCGTTGACGCCACCGTGGCCGCTGAGGGTGAAACCATCAGCGTCACAAGTGATCGCGCCGCTCACCGAGCCGGCGGCGCCGAAGAAGTACGGCGTCACCCCCCGGAAGCCGATCAGGAGGTGCTGGGTGTTGGCCGGCTTGATGAAGACGACGTCGGGCGCGAGCCCGAGCCCCGTGAAGACGCGCGGGTTCGTGCCGTCGCCCGTATAGCGGCCGACCTTGACCTTCACGGGGCTGCCTCCGGCGATAGACGGCGATAGACTACGCGAGCGAGATCTCCACCGTCAGCTGCCAGGTGCCGCTCGACTTCGTGCCCAGGTTCTCAGCCTTGCGGTTCAGCAGCTTGCGGGCGCCGGCGCCGTTGTCGATGCCCCACTCCAGCCACTCGAAGTTGGCCTCGGCCGGCCCGAAGAGCGACCGGAAGGTGATCTTCTTCTCGGCCAGCGCGCCCACCGCCGGGTAGCCGGCCTCCATGCCCTTCCACTCCTGGTTCACGCCCAGGAGCCCGGTATCGGTGTCCTGGCCGGTGGTGCTGTCATCGCCGACTCCGAGGCGGGCGTTAGCATGCGAGTAGGCGGTCGCGCTCAGCCCTGCCACTAGCCGCCAGATGGTCTCGATCCCGACACGGGTCAGGACATTTCCCTCGCGGACCGTCTCCTCGACCGGGGCGTGCTCGGCGTAGAAGCGCCGCAGGCCCTCCTCCTCCCCGTAACGGCGAATGTACTCGTCGACGTCCGCGTCGAACTTCCGCACCGTGGTGCGGCAGTTCCACTGCGCCTTCTCTGCAATAGCCGTCATTGCGGCTGCCTCCTGGTAAAGGTGATCTCCGCCTCGGGCGCCAGCACCCGCCCGGCCGAGCCGGCCGCCAGCGCCTGGTTGATGATGGTCGCCCGCACCTGCACCGAGTCGCTCAGCGCCGGCACCACCGCCGCCTGGAGCTCCACCGCGTCGGCGATCCGGTAGCCGTACACCTCCGCCTGCAGCAGCAGGCTGTCGGCCACCCGCGCGAGCACCGTCGCCTGCAGTTCCTGGGAGTCGGTGATCATCAGGCCCCCGTCTCCCGGAACCTCACCAGCGCCCGGCGGGGGTTCCCGATCTGCGGTGTCCCGGCCGGCACCGAGTAGCGCATCCAGCAGGCAGCATACTCCCCGGCCGGCAGGTCCCCGATGGCGATCGCCGCCGTCTGCCAGGTCCCGGGCGAGCCGGAGGTGTTGAGCGCGGGCGCCGGCGCGCCCAGGCTGCCATCCGGCGTCTCATCCAGGTAGCCGGTCGTCTCGTTGTCGGCGATCTCATCCGCCAGGAACAGGTCGCCCCCGCCCACCGCGCTGCGGTAGATCCGCCGCGCCGTGGTGCCGGCCGGTCCGGTCGGGATGCTCGACAGGTTGACCTTCTGGTTGCCGGAGGTGGTGGTGATCCCGCGCAGGGCACCCGGCGTGGTCTCGCCGTTGGCCGTGACGAAGGTGACCGCGTACTCGTAGTAGCCGATCTCCAGGGCGATTCCGCTCGCCAGCGACGCGGCCGGCTGCCCGGGCGGATCCAGGGGCAGGTCCTGGGCGATCTGGATGTACTGCACCCCGTCATTGGCGCCCACCGCCGCCCGCTCGACCAGGCACCCCTCGAGTGACTCGCCGGCGGTGGAGGCGTTGCGCCACCAGATCCGCCGGGGATCCCTGGCGGCGCCGTCATGCACCGCGCCCTGGTCGTAGGAGGCCTCGGCCGGAGTGATCCCGTCTGACTCGTAGCGGCTGACTGCCTTGGCCATGGTCTACCTGTCCTCCCGAGCGCCGCGGCTCGCCGCTTGACACCCTGATGCAGATTGACTAACATGCATGAGTGAGCATGTGCCTGGAGGGTGGTCACATGGCGAACCGCGTGCTGCGCATGCCGATGACGAAGGCCCGGACGAACCTGGGCTCCCTGGTGCGAGCGGTGAACGTCGAGGGCGACGTGGTCGTCCTGGAGAAGGACGGCATACCGGTCGCCGGCCTGGTGGACATTGACCTGCTGGAGGACTACCTGGAGAGCAGAGACCCCGCGCTGCGCCGGCGCATGCGGGAGAGCATGAAGGCCTACCGCTCCGGGCGCGCCCGGCCGGTGCGGGAGTTCCTGGATGAACTGAGCGCCCCGAAGTCGCGGTAGCAGCATGGCGCGCCGCTACCGCGTCGTCGCCTTCAAGGGCTTCGAGCGCGACATCCGCCGCCTGCAGCGGCGCCAGCCTCGAGTATACGAAGACCTCCTGGCGGCCCTCGGGGTCCTCGAAACCGACCCCTACAACCTGGAGGGCCGGGCCGACATCCGCAAGCTCGTAGACGTGCCGCCTGGCGAGGGGCAGTTCCGCCTCCGCATCGGCGACTATCGCCTTCGCTACGACGTGGAGGGGGATGATGTGGTGCTCCACTCCATGCGCCCCCGTGGGCAGAGCTACCGCTAGCCTGACCGCTCCCGCTGCCATCAGGCCGTCTCCTCGATCACGTCGAAGACCAGCTCCACCCGGTAGGCCTCGTGTGCCCGGATGCGCTCGGGGATCAGCGAGCGGAAGAACACCCGGTACTCCTGCCCCCGGTGGTCCACCCACCGCCAGACCTGCCCCACCGCCTGGTACTTGGCCCGGAACGCGGCGAGCGTCGCGGCGGCCATCCAGTCGACCCGCAGGCGGATCTGGCGGTCGATGTCGGGCGCCCCGAAGTCCTGCCAGACGCGACCCTCTGCGGTCGCGTGCGCACTGACTCGCCGCTCCGCCGGGCGGTCGTCGTAGCGGGCCGGATCCACATCCAGGTAGGTCGGCCCAAAGCCATCTGGGTAGCTCAGGACACACGCGGTCATCGCTCACCCCCTCCCATGAGTGATCTCCCGCTCGAGTAGCTCGGCGAGCTGGTCGGCGAGCCGGTGCACATCGGTCGTGGCGGCGATCTGCCGATCGCCCAGGTAGATGTTCGTGATCCGCTGGCCGGGCGCCCCCGCCGCCAGGGCGGGCTCCAGCCTCACCGCGCTCAGGCGCCGCAGCCGCTCCTCGATCCCGTCGAAGACCCGCACCGCGGAGTCGGCGATGCTGCCCGCGGTCTCCCGGATCTGATCCCGCAGGGTCCGCTGCTCGGCCTCGATCTGGGAGACCGTCTCCTCGTGCTGGCGCCGGCGCTCCTCGAACTGCTCCCGCTCCTGCGCGGCGAGGGTCTCCCGCGCCTCCCGGATGGAGGCGAAGGTCGCCTCCAGCGCCTCGTCCTCCGGCATCATCCCGGCCTCGGCCGCCCGGCGCACCTCCTGGTACCGCTCCTGCAGCGCCTGCAGCCGGGTCTCTGCGTCGAGCTCGGCGTCCTCGAGCAGCGCGGCGATCGCCTGGATCTTCTCCATGGCCACCTCGCCCAGGGCCTCCTCGCTCTCCATGCCCGCCAGTCGCAGGAGGTCCACCCGGTGCTGCGCGGTGAGGTCGATCATGCTCAGCTCGAAGGCGTGCAGCCGGCGACGCTCGGCGATCTCCTGCTGGGTCCATTCCTGCCGCAGGTCGGCGAGCCGCCGGCCGGCGGTCTCCATCTCCTCCTGCATGCGCCGGCGCTCGGCCGCGATCTGCTGGGCGAGGCGCAGCTCCTCATCCCGGAAGAGAGGCGCCTCACCCGCCGCCCGCCGCGCCTGGTTGATCTGCTGGATGAAGCCGAGGATCTTGTCGAGCTGCGCGAGGTGCTCCCCCGTCTGCAGCCGGTCGGCCTGCCGCATCGCCTCCACGGCGCCGAGCCAGGAGGTGACGATCCGCCCTGTGGTCGCCTCGAAGGCCTGGGCCCGCTCCCGGGCGAGCTCCTCATTCAGCTCCTCGATGCGCCGCTGCAGCAGCGCCGCGCCCACCTGCCGGGCCTCCTCCTCGCCCTTGTGCTCCGCGTAGCTCCGGCGCCAGGCGAGCACCTCGGCCTGGATGCGCGCCAGGCGCGCCTCGTGGCTCTTGCCCTGCGCCTCCAGCAGGTCGGCGTCGAGCTTGAGGAGGTCGGCCTGGGCCTCCTGCCGGGCCAGCACCCGCATGGACTCCGCCCATTCGTTGGCGGTCGCAGCCTCCACGCCGGCGGCGAGCATCGCCCGCCGCTCCGACTCGATCTCCTCCATGCGCTGCTCGTGTCGGCTCCGGCGCAGGGCCGCCAGGTCGGACTCCGCCCGCTCGGTCATCTCCCGGGCCCGGCGGGACCGGGCCTCGGCCCGCTCGACAGCGTAGGTCACGCTCTCGATGGCCTCCTCCTGCAGGCGAATCGCCTCGATCGTCCGCAGACCAAGCATCTCGCCGAGGGCATTCGACCACCTCTGAATCCGGGTGGGCTCCAGCTTATCCAGCTCGGCCACCATCGCCCTGATCTCGGGTGGCAGATCCTTTGCCCTCTGCCAGAGCTTGGAGATCGCCTCATGGAGCTTCGCGGCCCGATCTTCGCCCCGGGCGAAGGCGACCCCCAGCCCCAGCGCCGCGGTCGCCAGCACCGTGACCGGCGTCACCAGCAGACCCAGCCCCTTGAGCGCCGCTCCGGCCTTCGTTGCCGCCGCCCCGAAGCCGGCCATGCTCACGCTCGCCGCCGACAGAGTCACCTTCGTGGTCGCCAGCGTCACGATCATCTGCTTCATCGAGGCGATGAGCTGTAGCGCCACAGGGCCCGCAGCCCTCGCCTGGGTGTTGAACACGACGCATGCCGCGGTGAGCGCCGCCAGCGCCCCAGTAGCGGCGACGATCAGGACTGTGAGCGTCCGTAGGGGGGCCGGCATAGCCCGCAATGCCTGCACCACCACCCGCAGCCCGCCAGTCAACTCCTTGAGCACCGGCAGCGCCACCGTCCCGACCTCGATCCATAGCGCGCGGGCAGTGGCCATCGTCTTCGCCCACTCGAGCCGCAGGGATTTGCTCTGCTCCTCCAGCGCGGCGGCTGCCGCCCCGGTCGCCTGCGCCATCGCCTGCACGTCCCCGGCGAATTCCTTGCCCCCGCCAGAGGCCAGCACCAGCGCGCTCCGAAGGGCGCGGACGTTCGGGAACAGCTCGGCCAGCTTCTCGCTCGTCATCCCCATGCGCCGGGCGACCAGGTCCATCACCTCGGCGTTCTCCGCCCCGGCGGCCTCCAGCGCATCGAGCTCCTCCAGCGAGATCGCCAAGGCCTGGCCCAGCTCGAGCATCACCCCCGATAGCCCCTTGGCGGCGAGGTTGGTGGCGGTGAGCTCGAGCCCCATCGCCCGCGCCACCTCCCGCGCCTTGTCGGTGGGCCGGATGAAGGACAGCAGCACCTGGTTGAGGGAAGTGACCGCCTCGGGAGCCTGCACCCCCGCCCGGGTCATGGTGGCGATCGCCGCCCCCAGCTCCTCCACCGGCACCCCCGCCTGCGCCGCGGTGGAGACCACCTGGCCGATGTTGCCGGCGAGCTCCGCAAAGGTCACCACCCCCCGCTCGACGGTCTTGAACAGCACGTCGGTGACCCGATTGACCTCATCGGCGCTCATCCCATAGGCGTTAAGCACCGCGGTGACCGCCTTGCTGGCGGTGGCGGTATCCGTGAGGCCGGCGGTGGCCGCCCGGGCGGAGGCCTCCAGCACCTTCAGCGCATCGGCCCCCTGGAAGCCCGAAGAGACGATGTCGTAGAGGCCCCGGGCGAGCACGGCCGGCGCCTGCCCCACCTCGCCCGCCATGTCGAGCACCGCCTGGGAGATGGCGGCGAAGTTCTGCTCGGAGTCCTTGAGGATGGAGTTGACATTGCGCATCTCCCCCTCGAACTCGGCCGCCGCCCGCGTCGCCACCATCAGCGCGCCCATCACCGCCGCCCCGAAGCCGGCCAGCATCATGCCCGCCCGCAGCGCCAGCGCGCCGTGCTGCTCCAGGAGGGAGTTGGCCCGCGCCATCCCCCCCAAAACTCCGTCATGTCCAGGCGCAGCTTCGCGACGATCGCGCCGACCGTCACCCCCGCCTCCTCCGCCGGGTCGGGCGGCGCTGCACCGTCACCCCGAGCGCCCCCACCAGGTCCCGTATGTCACCATCCACCGCCGGTCCCTCGGGCTCGGCCGCCGAACGCGCCTCCCGCCGCAGCCGCCGCGCCTCGGCCTGCATCTGCCGGAAGTGCGGCTTGCTCCCCTGGGCCGCCGCCACCACCAGGTAGGTCTCGTGCATCCGGTCCGCCGCCAGCCGCGCTCTCCGCTGCCGGATCCGCTCCGCCATGATCAGCGCCTGCGCCGGCGTCCAGCCCCAGGTGATGGTGTCTGGCCGATCGATGCCGTAGGCCGACATCAGGACATGGTAGGCGCTGGCCCAGACTCCTGACTCAGCGCGCCCACTCCGACCAGCGCCTTGCCCAGCAGGAGGGCGCGCAGCACGTTTCCCCGGATCACCGGGAGCTGGTTGAGCTCGAGGAACGCGACCAGGATCTCGGTCGCCTGCGCGAGGGTCAGATGCTCCTCGACATACTCGGCATCGATCCCGAAGAGCTTCTCGAAGAGCATGCCCAGCAGATCCTGGCACAGGGGCAGCAGGGTCTGCAGATGCTCGTCGGGCTTGGAGAAGTCGAGGTCGGGATGCTCCCGGGCGACCCGCTGGGCGAGGGCGGCCAGCTCCCCCGAGATCCGCCGGAAGTCCCCGATCACCAGGGGCTTGACCACGATCTCCCGCTCACCCACCCGGAAGCGCCTCGGCTCTGGCGCCAGCAGCTCGTCCTCGGTCGGCCGGCCTGCCCGTACCCGCTCCCACACTCTCCAGTTCATCTCGCCTCCCGCCAGTCCGGACCGGCCCGCGTCTGCAAGCTGTCTGCGAGCGGGCCGACCGCCCCGGTATTGCGATGCGCCTATGTGGCTCACGCCGCCGGCGGTGGCGCTATGCCTCCGGCTCTTCCTCGGCGGCCTCGGTCGGGTACTCCTCGACGCGGAGAATCTGGTCGCCGACGGGCCGGCTGGTGTCCGCCAGCACGGTGATGCGCAGCGGCAGGTCCACCTGCTCGTCCCGGCTCCAGGTGAGCGTGCCGCCGGTGGTCACCGTGCAGCGGTAGAAGGTGATCGCCCATTCCATGCCGGATCCGGCCGGGGTCACCAGCAGCACCGGCACCTCCCGGAGCTCCGTGTCACCGCCGAAGCGCAGCCGCCGCCGGCCGCCGCCCAGGTCCTCGACCTCGGCGGCGACGCCCCACACGCGCCGGAGGTTCTCCAGGGTCACCTCGGCCATCGGTGCCGAGACGACCATGGTCTCGCCCGCCTTGATGGAGCGGATCGGCATGAGCGACTCGTTGACCTCCACGTCCGAGGTCTCGACGTTGTGCTCCACCTCCACCGCGCCGTGCAGGTGCCCCACGAACTCGCCGTCGATGTAGAGCGCCTTGGGCGCCCCCTTGATCACCGCGTTCGGGTCGTAGGGACGGGCGACGTAGAAGAACACCGCCTGCGCCAGCCAGCTCGTGGGAGCGGTGGGAACCGGCTCCCCGGTCGCCGCCACACCCACGTCGCACAGCCCCGCCGGCCAGCCATCGGTGTTCGCCTCGTCAATGGTCACCACCAGGTCGGCGCCATCGAGCTCCACGCGGCTGGGGTTGACCTCCTGCCATTCCGTCGCCCCGTGCCGACGGAAGAACACGTGGTCCGTGCCCGCGAAGTCCTCACCGATCAGCGTGAGGACATCGCCGGCCGCGGCATGGCTCGGCACTACCTGCAGCAGCCCAACTGCCATGATCTCCTCCTAGCTCTGTGCTCGCCGCAGATCGGCGAGAACGTTGAATGAGGCGAGGTGTCCCACCCCGCCGCGAGTCGATTCCGTCCCCATATACGCTGGGCTGTTAAGCGCCTCGAGCGTCAGCACATCCAGGCCCTCGCCCAGGTCGAGGTTCTGCTGATGGCGCAGCAGCCGGAAGAGCCGGTAGGCCTTCTGCAGCGCGCCATCCGGCGTCGCCGCCCGGGCGACGATCTGCAGCGTGGGCCGCTCCCGCTCCGTGTAGTTGCTCGGAGGGTAACCGCCGGTCGCGTGCAGACTCACGCACTCCAGCGGCTCAGCCGGCCGGTGGAGCTTGAAGATGTCTGCCTCGCCCTGGCCCTCCAGGTAGGCCGCCAGCCTGTCCACCAGCAGGCTCACTTGAGCGCCCCCCGGAGGTGGTGCTCGAGGTTCGCCTGGTAGCGGCCGGCCTGGAGCTTGAGGTTGTCCTCCAGGTACTTCGCCTTGCCGCCCTTGGGGTGGTTGAAGTCCAGCCGCTCGTGCTGGGCCAGCGCATAGGGCTGGTCGAAGCCCACCTCGCCCACCACGGCATCGGAGAGGCCGCCCTCCATGAGCTGACGCTCGCCTACGCGGTGGCCGATCTCCACCCCGCGCGAGGCCAGCTCGGGGAGCTTGCCCCGGGAGACCGCGCGTTCGCTGTCCGCCCGGAAGGCCTGGGCGCCCGCCCGGGAGACCGCCCGGCCGCCCGCGTACACCGCCGCGCTGCCGCTCGCCCGCAGCGTCCCCTCATCCACCGGCGCATCCCGCATCGCCCGCCCCAGCAGGTCCTCGGTGTTCTCGATCATGCCCCGCACCGCCGCCCCCTGGACCCGCCGCCACACCGCGCCGTCGCGGGCGAGCTGCCGGCTCAGCTCCCCAACGCCGGTGAACTCCACCCCGTACTTGCCGCGCAGGCGAGCCACGTGCCCTCTACTCCCAGTCCCGAAGGTGCGCGACCCGGAACACCGCACTCCCGATCGCCACCGCCACGGCGACGATCTGGGCGAGGCTGCCGACATCGGCCAGCGCCCCGGTCAGGCCGGCCACGATCGTCGCGACGATCGTCACCCACCCGGTGAACAGGGCGAACACCCCCAGCTTGCGCCAGGCGCTCTCCGGCCAGCCGGCCCCGAAGAGGCGCTTGACCGCCCCGGTGAGAGCCGGCGCCGTCAGCCCGGCGAGCAGCGAGATCAGGTAGTCCCCATTCCCCATGACGGCCTCCTCAGAGCTCCACGCCGAACGACAGGTAGGTGCCGAGCCGGGTGTGCTGCGTGTAGGTCAGGCCGGCCCGGGTCGAGGTCTTCTCGCCGCCCGAATCCAGCAGCGCCAGGCTGGCTCCCGGCGACACCCGCAGGTCGCCCGTACTGGTCGGCAGCCGTCCCTCGCTGTCGTAGATCAAGCCATCCAGCGTCGTGTTGGCGGCCGCGTACTGCAGCAGTGTCAGCGGCTGCCTCAGCGTCACCTGCTCGGGCTGCTCGACCGGCAACAGCCGGAAGTGGGTGCCTCGGGCACCCAGGCTCTCGCCCGAGCTCGTCAGGGGCGACACGTGGGCGATGCTCGCCCGCTCCAGGCGGGGCAACAGCACATCGCCCTCCGCCCGCTCGGCCAGCGCGGCCGGCGCCGTGCAGACCAGCAAGGCCGCCAGCAGCACCGCCAGCGCCAGCCCTCTCGTCAGACTCAAAGTCCTCATCTCATCCCCTTTCGCGCCTACAGGTAGGCGCGCTGTGTGATTCCGTCGCCGCCCAGGCCCCGGGAGACCGAGACGGCGATCACCGTCAGGTACCTCTCCCCATCCGCCGAAAGCCCGTCGCCGACGGCGACCTCGTCCTCCGGCCCCAGCGTCACGGTCACCTCGGACAGCACCTGCTCGCCCTGCGCGTTGCGCACCAGCCGCCGCTTCTCCAGCCAGCGGCCCCGGGTCTGGCTCGGCGCCCCAAAGGTCGGCTGTCCGTACCCGTCCCTCCCGGTGCGGGGCCTCCGCCAGATGCTCTGGGCGAGGTAGTCCGAGATCATCACCCGCTCCCCGCCGTGAGCTCTCCCGCCCGCCGCTCCGAGGTGGCGATCACCCCTCCCCGGCAGACCAAGGGGGAGAGCAGGGCGCGCGCCTCGGCGCTCTCGATCACCTGCTGCGCCGCACCCGGCGCGTACTGCTCGCTCAGCCCGTCCACCGAGAAGCTCGTCACCCCGGCCGCCTGCAGCGCCCGCCGCCGCTCCGACTCCGCCCCCCGCGCCAGCAGCGCCAGCGCCTCCTCGCACTGCGCGTCCTTCACCGGCTGCGGGATCACCAGGGCCCCCACCTCATCCCGGTCCCGCCGGCGCGGGAAGGTCAGCGCCTGGGTGCCCGAGGCACCCTCGTCCCCGTCCCAGTAGCGCTCCCGCTCCAGGTGTCGGCAGGCCGTCAGCAGCGCCCTCTCCCGATCACCCTCGGAGGCGCCCGCCCACGCGCCGCAGTGGAGCCGCCCCGCGAAGTACTCCTGCGCCTCCGCCAGCGTCACGTAGCTGTTGCTGCCCGCCCCTCCGATGGTCGCGTCGATCGCCATAGCCTACTCCCCGGCGACCTCCTCGATCTGGTCGGCGCAATACCACATCAGGTGGATGGCGTGGGCGGCCACGAATGGCTTACCGCCCTTGCGCGTTGGGACCTCGAGTTGGTGCGGGCCATAGCGGCGCGTCACCGGCCGCGATCCCCGCGCCCGCAGGTAGAACACCGCCCCCGACTGTACCGCGTTGGCCAGCATGGTGGATCGCTGCGGCTCGGGGAGCGCCATCATGGCCCTCAGCGTCATGGGCTGGGCGGCTGCCTGGGTTGGCGGCGCGACCTCTGCCGGCGGCACGACCGGGCCCTCCGGCTCCCGGGGCGTCTCCCGAGGGAGATCGACATCTGCACTCGACGCTGTTGTCAACATCGCACTCTCCTGTGCTCGCGGTTGATGTGAGGGGGGGCTGGTGTTCCCCAGGAGGCGGGGCATTGCCCAGCCCCCCAATGGATGCTATCTGATCCGCTACGCCTCGCCGCCGTTGGGCTCACCGAGGTTCTGGATCGAGCCCTGCCGGTATGGGTTCCGGCAGACCAGCTGTGCGTAGTGCTTGATCCAGATCACGTCGGAGTCCCTGGTCTTCGCCATCGGGGTGGCCTCGAAGTCCCGGAGCACCACATACTCCAGGAGCCCCTCGTCCACGAAGTCCATCCGGTCCTGGGGGTAACCCGGGACCTTGATCAGGGGCACGCCCTCGAAGTCCAGCGCCTGGTAGCCCCCGGTGAGGGAGATGGGATTCTGCTGGCGGCGCTCCGACCGCAGCAGGTCCCCGTAGCGGTACCACTGGGTGGAGCCGGCGTAGATCGCACTCACCCGGCCGCCCCGCGCCTCCACCCCCGACTTCACCTCCCGCATCAGCTCCTCGGTCAGGTCCCGGGGGGTCCCGCCGTTGGCGTTGACCGAGGACTTCCACCAGGTGTAGGTCCCCCGGTCCAGCCCGGCGTAGGTGCCGGTGTCCGCAATCGCCGCGAACAGCCCGGTGATGTCCTTGGCGGAGTTGCCCGCCCCATCTGACATCAGCTGGGAGTTGATGTTGGCCCGCAGGTCCGACAGCCCCAGGTCCAGCTCGGTGCGCAGGGCGGGAACGATCATGCCCCCCGCCTCGCCCACCGCCTGCACCAGCCCCGACACCTCCACCTCCACCTTGTTGAGCTTCCAGCCCAGGAAAGCCTTCTTGAACCCCTGGTTGCCCGCCCCCGCCCCGGAGTCGGTCTCCGCGTAGGAGCCGGCCGAGGTGTTCCCGCCGTAGCGCACCGGCCAGCGCACCCCTTCCCCCACTCCCTGCTTCTGCTGAATGCGGGTCAGCAGGAAGGTGTTGGTGAACAGCGCCTCCACCCACGGCCCCCGGTACAGCTGGACGATCAGTTCGGCCAGCGTGCTCGTGGTCGCAGCCATCTGCTACTCACTCCTCTTGCCGGGTCAGGTCACGCCCGTGCGAAGAGCCTGTTCCAGGCGATCCCCGGCCTCGGCCAGATTCTTGGGCGACGGCGGCGTCTGTGGCGCCGGATTGCTCGCCGCCCCCACGGTCTGTGGCTTGGCTTGCGGCTGGGAGACCAGGTACGGCTTGCCCGCCAGCAGGGACTCCAGCACCGGCTCCAGGCCGGTGACGGCGCCCTCCTCGTCCAACCCCACCCCCGCGAACTCGGGCATCCCCCGGGCGATGACGAAGGCCACCTCCGGGTCCACGACCCCCCGCGCCTGGGCCGCCAGCAGGAAGCGGGAGCGGATCAGGTCCTCCCGCCGCGCCGCCGCCTCCGCCTCCCGGCCCTGGCGCTCCTTCTCGTACAGCTCCTTGTAGCGGCTCTGCTCCTCCAGCGCCTTGCGCGCGGCCGCCTCCTGCTCGGCCGCGATCTCCGCCAGCCGCTTCTCCGCCGAGCTCGCCCGCCGCCGCAGAACCTCCATCTGCTGGCGCACCCCCGAGGTGTACTGCTCCTCGGACACCTCCAGCACGCCCTCCTCGAGGAGCCTCGCGCGCTGCGCCTCGGTCAAAGACAGCCGGTAGCCGCCCTCGGGCTGCTTGCCCGCCGCAGCTTGTGTCGGCACAGGCCTGCCCTTCGGCTCTCCCGCCCCCGACCGGCCTTCCGCCGACGCCCCCGGCGTCTGGGTCTGTCCCGAGCCGGCCTGAGCGGCCTGCCCTGGGCTGGCCGCAGGGGCCTGCGTCCCGCCCCGGCTGCCTTCCTTCGCGCCCGGGTCTCCCTGCCGGCCCTCGCCGGCCTGCGGCTGGGAGTCGCCTCCCGCCTGCTCGCCCGCGCCCGCCTGTCCCTGCGTCTCCTGCGCCTCGTCCGCCATCCTGGTCTCCTCCCCGGGGTTCACCGCCCCCGTCGGCGTGGTCCGCGCTCGCCGCCTGCCCCGGCCAACAGAAAGCGGGCGCCCCTGACCACCGTGCTCGACACACGATCGTCAGAAGCGCCCGCCGCGTTTGCGTGACGTAGGCAGGCCGGCTATTCGGTTGGGTCTATCTTAGCGCAATGGGGAGAGGTGTCAATACCCTCTTCGGGCCGACAGTCTCACCAGTCCCCCTCCACCCCCCAGTTGCTGTTCAGCAGTGAGAAGTCAAGGGAGTTGACGACCCCATCCCGGTTGATGTCCGCGACCGGATCGTCGGTGCCCCACACCGACGTCATGTAGTCGAGGTCCGCCCGGTCCACCACGTTGTCGTTCACCAGGTCGCCGGCGAGGAGGGTGCCGAAATCGAGGGCGGCTCCGCTGGTCGTCAACGACCAGTCCCTCAGGCGCCGCGCCAGGTGAGTCGGCACCTTCCCCCACACGTCATAGGTCCCGGGGCGCAGGCTCAACGTGGTCGTCACCTGACCGTTATCATCCAGGGAGACGACCCGGGTGTGGATCGGAGCGCCGGCGCCGCCTGGCTCGTAGAACCTCAGCTCGAGATCGGCCGCAAGGTTGCCCGCCGGGGGCCCTTGGATAGTCGCCTGCACCTGCACCTCTGCCGCCACCCCCACTCTCGGCACGCCCAGCCGGAAGCCCCTCGCGATGAACATCGCCATCTGGTCGCGGGCCACCACCACCTCCGGCCCATAGGTACCGTCCGGGTAGCCGGCAACGACCCCCTCGGACGCGCAGTACTCGATCCACCGGTAAGCCCAGTAGTCGGCCGGCACATCGGGGAAGCGCGGCTGTGACCCCTCGGGAGGCTCGGGGACGTTCGCGTCGCCTCCCGCTATCCCCCGCGCCACGAACACCGCCATCTGCCCCCGGCTTACCTCCTCCTCCGGGTGATAGCCATCCCCGTAGCCGCGGACGATACCCTGCGCGCGGCAGTACTCGATGTACCGGTAGGCCCAGTAGTCGGTCGGCACATCCGGAAAGGATGGAGCACTTGGCGGCTCGTAGTCAACCACGCTTACCCCGCCGGACGGAACTCCCATCGCCCGCGCCACGAACACCGCCATCTGGTCCCGCGTAACGGGGCTCTCCGGTTGATAGCTCCCATCGGGGTAGCCCTGGACGACGCCAGCCCAGTAGCACCCCTCCACTGCATCCCACGCCCAACTGCCATACGGCACATCGCTGAAGACCGACGGCCGCTTCGTCACCACCCGGCGAGCGGGCGGATCTTCTGTCCGCGCAAGACTGTCCGTGGCGCGTGCAAGGATCGTCGTGGTTCCATCTTCGGAGATCGTGAACGGACCGGTATACGCTGTCCAGTGCCCACCATCGTCGAGGCTATAGTCAGTCCCTGTGACGGCAGTCGCAGTCGGGGAGGTCGCCTCCAGCGATACCATCACGTCTGAGACGTACTTGCCATCGCGGCCCAGCGTCCCCGACAGGACGATCTGCGTGGCGGGCAGCTCGTACGTCACCGGAGACGAGTCCGCGATGTCGGCCGCATGTGCCGTCTGCACCATTGCCCCGCGCCCGCCAACACCGTGGCGTCGGCCTGCAAGCCCGGCGTCAGGTAGATCTCATCAGGGGTGTCAATCATGCTCTGCACCAGCGCGTCGAGTTCCTCCTCGCTCCCGCCCAAGCTCAGCAGGAAGTCGCGCTCGATCGCCGGGAGTCCATTGGTCTCCAGGTCCTGCCTGAAGGCCTCGATCTCATCAAGCGTCATGCCGGCCTGCAGCTCAGGCACCGCGGGCAGCAGGCGCTGAAACTCCACCACCCGGGCGGCGGCCTCCCGGCCCAGCTCCTCCGCCGCCTGCGCCTGGCGTCGCCGCCAGTAGTCGTCACCCGCCTCCTCCGCCGCCGCCAGTCGTATCCACGCCTTGCCACGGGCTGTCTCCGCCTCCAGCCACGCCAGCGCCGCCAGGGCCGCCGCCTTCGCCGCCGAGTCAGGCTCCGCTTCGAGCTCCGGGCAGGAGATGGGCTCGATCGTCGGGATCGTCATGTAGTCCGGATCGGGGTCATAGGCAATCTTGTAGTGCTCGCGCGCTATCGCCTTGAGGCCGGCCTGGGCCACGAGGAATGGCACGCTCCACAGGCCCGGAATGCGACTGCCGACTGCGCTGCAGACGGTGCCGCCGATGCTGCACCCAATCGAGGTCGCGAAGGCGTCGGTCTTCCACTGCGGAACTATCACGGTCACAGTGTGGTCGAAGCTCAGGCCCGGCGTCGTCTCTGTGCCCGGCAGGTAGCGGAACTCGGCCTGCCGCTGTAGTAAGCCGCTCACCGATTCATAGCCCAAGATCGTAAGCCCCACGGCGGTGTAGAGCTGCTTCACCTCTTCCAGGTCTTTTGCCGCCTTGATGGCGCCCGCCCATTGCTGGATGACAGCGGTCGGAAGGCAGCTGATGACTCCGTCAACAACGGCCTGCCAAGCCGGTGGCGGAGCGGCAATCCACTCCCAGTCGTGGGTGACCATGAAGGAGAACCTCGCCTCCCCATAGGCCGGAACGGCCCTGGTGAGCACCGGGGGGTCGGGTGAGTACTCGGCTTCAGTGGTCAAGGATGACAGGGCGTGCTCATCCAGCGCGATGGTCACCTCACCGGCCCGTCCCCCGTCGTTCACAACCAAGATCCTCACGACATAAGGGATGCCCTTGAGGGCTTGTGTGGGGCTCACCGTGACCGAGGCAATGCGGGGCAGAAACTCGTCGGCGGGCCCCACCCCCTCCCGGTCGCGGACGAAGACGTCCTCCCAGCCCTTGGTGTCCCCGGGCACCAGGTTGTAGGCACAGGACTGGAAGGCCACGTACCGCCCGTCCGCACTAATGGAGGGCCCCCACCAGCCGCTGTTGGAATCCCCTTCCTCTCCGTCGCTGCTGACGCTCACCCGCTCCGTGGTCCCCGTCAGGCGATCGCGGACGAAGACGTCCCCAATGCCGTTGGTGTCCCCGGGTACCAGGTTGGAGGCTTCGGAGTAAAAAGCTACGTACCGCCCGTCCGCGTTTACGTAGCGCCCGTCCGCAGTGTGGAAGGGCAAGGAGCTGTTGCCGTTCCCCTCGTGCCCCTCGCTGCTCACGCTCACCCGCTCGGTGGTGCCCGTCAGCCGGTCGTGGACGAAGATGTCACAGGTCCAGTTGGTGTCACCGGGGACGAGGTTGTAGGCCCCGGACTCGAAGGCGACGTAGCGCCCCTCCGCGCTGATGGAGGGGTACCCGGAATCGCCGTCGCCCTGCTCCCCGGCGCTGCTCACGCTCACCCGCTCGGTCACCCCCGTCAACCGGTCGTGGACGAAGATGTCCCAGGCCCAGTTGGTGTCCCCGGGGACGAGGTTGGAGGCACAGGACACGAAGGCGACGTAGCGCCCGTCCGCGCTGATGGAGGGCCGGAACGTGCCGCTGTCGCCATTCCCTTCCTCTCCGTCGCTGCTGACGCTCACCCGCTCCGTGGTCCCCGTCAGCCGATCGTGGACGAACACGTCCTCCCGGTCGTTGGTGTCCCCGGGGACGAGGTTGGAGGCCGAGGAGCAGAAGGCCACGTACCGCCCGTCCGCACTGATGGAGGGCCCGTAGACACCGCTGTTGCCGTTCCCCTCCTCGCCGGCGCTGCCCACGCTCACCCGCTCCGTGACCGCAGCAAGAGAGACAGGGACGGATACCGCGAGACAGAGCACAACCCAGACATACACCCACGTCCGTAACATGCTTCCCCCCTTCGGACCCGAGCGAGTGCATCAGCAAGGTCGCACAGAACGGAACTCAGGGGTCACATTGCATTGTCTCGGTCTGAGAGGGAGCTTCTCCTCCGGGGTGGCGATTTCCTCGCTCCGCGCTACCCGGGACAGGCCTCCCCTATCCGCTCTCCAGTTGCGCGAAGGCACCCCGTCCGCGACCAGGCCTCTGTTCACCACCCTTCCGGCCGCTGGGTCGTCCCGCGCGCCAGAGGCCGCTTCCGCACCTGCCAGGCGATGCCCAAGGCCATCACGCGGTCATCGCGACAGCCGGCCTGCGCCTCCTGGCTGCCCGTGTCCGTCACCACGAAGGTCATCAGCTCGTCAATCAGCGCCCGGGAGTGAATCAGCACCGCCCCCTGGCTGATCGCGGCCGCCAGGTCGTCCACCAGGATCGGCTTCGTCGCCTGGTCGGTGGGCCAGCCCAGGATGGGCTGCGCGCCGGCCCGGGCGTCGTAGCGGACGTGGTGGTACAGCCGCGGGTAGTGGCAGACGTGGCGCAGCGTGTTGAGGGTCGAGTGTCCGTGGTTGTTGCGCTCCACCGCCAGCTGCGCGCGCTGGTACCAGCGCCCCAGGGCGTCCAGGAGGTGGGCGAACCGCTCTGGTGAGATCCGCCCGTGCAGCTCCGCCACCTGCTCTCCGGTGCGACGATCGAGCACGATGGCGCAGGAGGCGTCTCCGTCGGCCAGCCCCTCGCCCACATCCGCCCCGATCACATACTCGCCTCCGGTCTCGGGTCGCCGCCACACCAGCAGCCGCGCCGGGGAGACTCCCATGGCCTCACCGTCCCGGGCGGCGAGCGCCGCCACCGCCTCCGGTGCCGGCTCGCCAGCGATCCGCGCCGCCATCTGCTGCAGCGCCTGCAGGTCGAACACGGCCCGTGTGCTCGCCAGGAAGCAGTCGAGGTCGTTCTCGGGGTACTCCTGCCGGAAGCGGTCCCGCAGCTCCCGCTGCTTGGCGCGGCGCCAGCGCAGCTGATCGTCGCTCAGCCCCCACCGGTCCCGGAAGGTGCGCTCCTCGGCGGTCAGGGTCTCCAACGCCGGCCCCGACAGCGCATTCGTCGGGTCCTCCCACCACACGTACATATGAGTCGCGAATCGGTTGCCGCCGGACTTCGCCTCCTGCCACAGCTCGTGGAAGTGGTTGCCCACCCCGTTGGCGGTGGACTCGACCACGATCCTGCCTTCGGCAGGCACCGCCTCGCTGAGGGCCACCAGCGCCTCCTGGGGCCGGGGCCAGAAGGCGAACTCCGAGCAGTGCAGGTTGTTGATGGTCTGGCCCCGCCCGAACTTCGTGCTGCCCGCGGTTCCCACCAGGAACCGGCTGCCGATCCGCTCCCAGTAGAGCTCCCGCCGGTTGTCGTACTTGGGCGCCCCCACCCGGCGGCGCTCCTCCTCCGGCAGCCGCTGCCAGAAGAGCTTGGCGATCTGGAAGATGTGCTCCGTGGACTGCAGATCGTGAGCCATCAGCACCGAGGTGGTGTTGGGGGTGTTCAGGCAGTCCGCGAAGAACAGCCCGCTGATCGCGGTGGTGAACCCCAGCTGGCGCGGCTTCAGGATGATGTCCCAGGGCGTCCGGTGCTGGTAGTAGTCCACCTGCACCTCGTTGAAGACGAACGGGATGATCCGCCGGTCCTTAGTCAGGATCTGCAGGTTCGCCTCGATCCAGGGCCGGGGGTCCCGCCGGCTCTCCAGCATCCGGCTCAGCCGGCCCGCGATCCTCCGACAGCGAGAGGAAGAAAGCCACCGCGGCCTCGAGCTGATCGTCGCTGAGCTGTCCCGGGTCTCGGGCACTGATCACCACCTCCTCCGGCGCCCTCGGCAGCAGCCCCAGGGACTGCATGATGTCCGCCATGTCCTTGATCGTCCCCCGCACGGTATTCAGGGCCCGCACCCGCACCGGCGACGCCTCCGGGGCCGCCTGCACCGATACCCAGGCCTCCCGCAGCGCCGAGGAGAGCTGGGACCACATCTCGGCCGCCAGCCGCAGCACGTTGTGCTGCCCCGACAGGGTGCGCAGGGCCCGCATCCCCCGGGCGCGCATGGCGGTCAGGTCGCGGCGCACCGTGCGGTCGCTCACCCCCAGGATGCGGGCCGCCTCCTGCTCGCTCAGCCGCCTCACCACCACCAGGTGCCAGGCGCGCTCCCGGCGCTCGCGGATCTCGTGCTGCTGGACAACGTCGGGGCGGCGATTCATGGCTCCTGCCGCGTCCGTGCAACCCCCACCTCCAGCTGGCGCCCGGATACGCGATCTGCTACAATCGGGCCCAGCGACACCCAACTGCCAGATCCTGGGAGGGACGATCCATGGCTGAGTACAGCGACTGTCTGCGCGGATACGGTGCTCCTATCTTCAAGCGCGACAACTGGACCTGTCAGTACTGCGGGTTCGACGGCCGACCGTTCCAAAACTGGCTCTTCCTCACCGTTGACCACGTGGTACCAGTCTCCCAGGGCGGATCCCACGACCCGTCCAACCTGGTTACCTGCTGTCGGGCCTGCAACTCTTTCTTCAACCGCGGCAAGGTCGACAGCTTGGAGCAGAAGAAGAAGGCGATCGCCAGCCGTCGGGAAGAGTTCGAGCGGTTCTGGCGCGAGAACGTACTCCCGCACTGCGGTCATACGCCGCAGTCCTAACAGGACCTTATCCACCATCGCGGCCACCCTCCCCGGCGAGGTACCCCTGGCAGATCCGCTCCAGGCACTGCCCGCGCCGCGCCCCCTTGCCCAGGGCCTGCTTAGCCGCGGCCATCGCCTCCTGGAAGACCGTGTGCTCCTGGCCTAGCAGCACCACCGTCACCGGTACCGGCGCTTCGGCCGCCTCCTGCTGGGCCTGCCGGTCCAGCCGCTCCCGCAAATCAGCCGGCAGCTTGAGCAGCTCGAGCGAATCCTTGAGCTGGGTCGCCGACCAGGGCAGCATCTTCGCCAGGTCCTCCACCGAGTAGGTCCGGTGCAGGTCGTGCACCAGCTCGGCGAGCCTCCGCGGCACCGGCTGGCCCCGGAGGTAGTTCAGCTGGAGCCCACGGACCTTGGCTTCCTCCGCCGAGATCTCCCACACCTCGCAGGGCACCTCGTCGAGGCCCAGCTCCCCCGCCGCCCGCCACCGGTGGTAGCCGTGCACCAGGACGAAGCGCCCCTCCTCCTCCGGGTCGGGCATCACCTTGAGCGGCTCCAGGATCCCCTTCTCCCGGATGCTCGCCACCAGCTTCGGGTAGCTCTCGGCGTCGAAGGCGTTCGGGTTCCAGTCGTTGTCGCGGATGAAGGCCCCCGGGGAGCTGAACTGCGCGTGCGGCCGCAGCCAGTAGATGTACTTCACCAGCAGCAGCCGCAGCAGGTGACGCTTGGTCTCGTCGCCCACCTCCTCCGCCGCGGCGAAGGCGTTGTCGAGGAAGCGGGCGGTCGCCTCCGTGAAGCAGTCGGGCACGTACCGGCTTTCGATCAGGGCCCGGTTGCCCTCCGCCGGCACGAACAGCCGCAGCAGGTCGTCATCGCTGATGCGCACCTCGTCGTTCTCGATCAGCGCCTTGCGGATGATCACGCTGCGCTCCGCCTGATCGCCACACAACACTCCGAATCCGTGGGCCTTCGCGTACAGGCTCACCGACCCGCCCCCGAGGAAGGGGTCAACGAGCCGCAGGGACGACCAGGTCGCCGCCGGATGCACCCGGGCGATCTCCCGGAAGATGCGCGGGCAGAGCTTGCGCTTGCCGCCCCAGTACGGAACGAGGGCCTCGAAACCGCGCCAGGGCATCATGCTCTTCTCCCGACCGGCGCCCGACGCGGCTGATACAGATCACACCGCGCCTCCTTGGTCTCCAGGTCGGCCAGCCAGTCCGCGGGCAGCGCCTGGGCGCGCCCGTCCATGCGGTGCCGCAGGCAGGTGGGGTGGTCCACACCGTCCACCCGTACCATGGGCCCCTGGTGCGTGCACTCTCGGCACACCGTCTTGCGGTTCCGATGCTTGCTCACTCCTGCGCCTCCGAGTCATCTGCTGTGTCCAGTACCGCCGGGTCCTCGCCGGCGCCCACCCACACCAGCCCGCACAGCCCGTAGCCGGCGATGTCCCGCAGCAGCTCCCGCCAGGCCTCCTCGGTCGCGCCGCCGGCCTCCAGGAACGAGTCGAACCGGTTGAGTTTGTCCTCCAGGCGCACCAGCAGCCCGAGCAGGCCCCGCTTGCGCCAGCACCGGTAGGGGTCCGCCCCCGCGTAGGTGAGGTTCCGCTGGCGCACCAGGTCGGCCAGCGCCAGCACCTCCCAGCAGAGCCGGCGGTCGAAGCCCCGGCGGTCCGTCTCGGCGTCAGTGTCGGTCACAGCCATCGCTCACCTCTCGGCCTGGAAGAGAGACAACCCCGGCCGCCCGGGCCGGGGCCTTGCCTCCCTCGCGCCTACGCGGCCACCAGCTCCACCTGGCTGCCCTGGCCATTGCGGCTCACCTCGAAGCGGTAGGGCAGCAGATCCTTCAGGTCCTCGCAGTGCGTGATGCACAGCACGGTGGCGAAGTGCTCGGCCACCTTGCACAGGCAGTCCACGAACAGCGCCCGGCCGTGGGCGTCGAGCGGGGCGCAGGCCTCGTCCAGGACCAGCAGCTCACAGCGCGCCCCCGCCCGGCTGGACAGCAGCATGGAGAGCGCGATCCGCAGCGCCAGGTCCACCCGCATCGCCTCCCCGCCAGAGAAGTTCTCCGCCCCGCTCGCCAGCGCGCGCTCGGCCAGCGCCCGGCGCACCTCGGGGTCCGCGTAGTCGGGCGCCAGCTCCGCCCGCACCACCACGAAGGGCCGGCCCATCTCCTCCCGGGTGTAGGCCTGCCGCAGGTGACAGATCGCTCGCACCAGCCGCAGCAGGGACTTGGTCTCCGCCAGCCCGAAGCGCTCGGCGATGATCTGGTCGAGCCGGTCCTCCACGTACTCGTCCAGCTCGACCTCGCTCGGCAGGGACCCCTCCCGGCCCTTGGCCAGCCGCTTCTTCGCCTCCCGCACCAGCTTGCGCCGCTGGGCGTCGAGGTTCCACTCGTAGGACGCCTTCACGATCCGCCACCCGGTGTCGGTCCGCACCGCCCCGATGTGCTGGTAGGCGACATCGTAGCGGGAGGCGCAGTCCCCGCACCGCACCGCCTGCCCGGTCGAGCGGGCCATATCTATGCAGCGCTCGCAGGCATCCGGCTTGATGCGATGGGAGTTCACCGGGTCGATCACCAGCCCGGCCGCCGAGGCGATCTTCAGCAGCCCCGGCTTGCTGGGCGCCACCAGGGTGGGCACCGACACCCCCCGCTCGCGGGTCCACTTGGCGCCCGGCGCGGCATAGCAGTCGCCCCGGTGCACGTCTGGGTCTAGGCGCACCTCCACCGCCCGCAATCTCAGGTACGGCGCGGCGGCGTCCAGGCGCAGCACGGGGGAGAGGATGTTGTAGGCCTGGGGGTCGTAGCCCGACAGGTCCAGGCCCTCCTGCCCCTTCTCCAGAGGCGTCAACGCGGTGCTCACAGCACAACCTCCTGCTCGAGTCGGAGGGCGCAAGCTGTGAGCCGCCGCCCGGGATCCTCTCACGCTCTCGGAGGCCCCTCCGGCTCCGTATTCGGCTGCCAGACGCTTGCCAGCCGTAGCGTGATTCATCCCTCGAAACGGCAACACAATCAAGGCCTGGGGCGCAGAAGGAAGCGCCAGCAGGGCTCCTTCAGGGGACACCCGAGCAGATTGTGCGGCATGTGCGGTCACGTTCGTCTTCCTCTGCTCGTTACTTACGGCAACTCGCCCCGAAGTGTCGGGACCTCTCTGGCTCCCCCACCACTGTCGTTACGAAGAACGGCCGCGAAACGTCGGAGACTCATGCCCCCTCCTTCCGGGGAGCCTGGCGCCAGAAGCGCAGCCTGCTCCCGCTCGGCATGACGATCTCGATGAACTGTGCGGTCACCGCGCCGATCTCCCGTCTGTCACCCAGGAAGCAGACCAGCCCCCAGTCGCCCCCCACGGGGAACCGCAGGCGGCCGCGGTTCTGGTACAGCGCCGACTCCGACCAGCCGAGGGCGCGCGCCTGGTCGCGGATCGCGTCCACCTTGGCGACCGCCTCCGGGGACACCGGCTCGGTGAAGGGCCAGTCGCCAGCGGCAGGGTGGAGGTGGGGGCGCGGCTCTGGCGGCCGGGCGGAGGCCGCGGCCGGGTCAGGCTCCGCGGTCCGCTCCGGCTCACCATCCTGTACCCCCGGCGGGCGGTAGCCCTCCGGCTCCAGCGCGCGCAGCGCGGCCAGCAGCGCCTCCTCCCCGAGGTGCTCCACGGCCCACCCGTGCACCGCGTTGAAGCGCGCCCGCAGCTCCTGGTAGGCCGCCGCCGGCAGCTGCCCCCCCTCCGGGCCTCCTTCGCCACGCCCATGCGGTGCCGCAGCCAGGCGTAGTACTCGGGGTCGAGCCGGCGATACCCGCACCGCTCGCAGATCGCATCCTGGTCGGGCTCGGGGCTCGCGGTCTCCCAGGTGTCGAGGTCGGCGGCGACGTAGAGCAGGGGCTTTCCGGTGGTGATCACTCGTCCGCCCCCTCCTCCGGAAGGTGGGCGAGGTCGACCGGCGGGTCGTCGGGGCCCGCGGGATATGCGCGGGATATCTCGCGGGATATTGAGGGACCATATCCCGCGGGATCCGCCGGATCAGAAGCCAGGTGATTGCTGGCTCTTTCCGCGGTCGGATCCTGCTCGCGGGATATCGCGGGATTTCCTGGGGGGATTGCCCGTGCATACGCGCGCGCGTGGGCGGACGCGTGTGCGCCTGTGTGCGCGCCCGCGGGGGGTACCTCAGATATCCCGCGATATCCCGCGGCGTCATCCTCGCCCGTCCCAGGCGCATCCTCGGGGCAAATCGGCGCGGGATATGGGGGGGCCGATATCCCGCGGCACATCCCGCGATATCCCGCGGGATCGCCCAGCGAATTCACCCGCGCCAGCCGGTAGGCGGCGCTCTTGGAGTGAGCGTCGTGATGCATGAGCAGTCGCCACTCGGCAAACTGCCGGTCCCGCATCGCCACCAGCGCCCGTCCCAGCCGGCACTGCTGTGACCGCAGGGACTTCTCCCCGATCACGCCGCCCAGCATATCCCGCGCGAGGGCCAGCTCCAGCAGGTCCTTCGCCGATATCCAGCGGTCCCGGTGCTCCTCCCACCAGGCAGCCACGAACTCCCGCCACTCGTTGCCCTCGACATCGGCGGCCTCGTACAGCTCCTCGGTGTTGCCCAGGAAGCCCCCGATTCCCGCATGGCCCAGGATGCCCCCGATGACAGAGGACCAGCCTTCGAACGACCCCAGCGCGCGCTCGCCCGGGGGCTCGCCCGCCGCCACCCAGCCCTGCACCAACGTGAGCAAGGCCTCCAGCAGCCGGGCGCGGTTGCTCTTGGCCCACTCCCGCAGGGGCGCATGCCGGAATCCCTCCCGCTCCCAGGGTCGGTCGGTGCGTGGGTCGAGGCGGATGCGGGCGCAGCGCCGGGCGATCTCCAGTGACAGCCGGGGGTTGTTGCTGGTCGCCAGCCAGGTAGCCCGGTTGGGCAGATCGAGCATGCGACTCTGCCCCAGCAGGCGATCCGTCCAGGTCTCCGCGGTCAGCGCGGCGGCCAGCTGGCTGGAGTCGATGCCGATGCGCACGTTGTCCAGCACGATCACCGGCTGGCCCTTGGCCAGCAGCGCGGTGATCTTCTTCCGGGTCTCGTCCTCGTCCCGGCTGACCGTGGTCGCCTCACAGGAGCGGCCCGTGGCGATGATGCCTACCAGGTCGGAGAACAAGCTCTTGCCAGAACCGGGGATGGGGGATTCCACCAGGTGGATGGGCGCTGGGCCGTCAACCCTGCGGCGCACCAGGGGCAGCAGAAGGGCCGCCACTGCGTGAGCGCGGTCGGCATCGGAGGCAAAGGGGAAGTCGCCAAGCGGCTCGTTGAGGAGCAGATCTACGGCCGCGTCGAGCTGGGCACGACTGGGTTGCGAGGGCGGCGGGTTCACGGGCAGACTCTCCGTTCGGTGGTACCAGAGCTTCGCATCGGGATGGTAGCCGGGGGTGCAGACGAGGTTCCCGTGCTGGTCGAACACGGGAGCGAAGGCGATATCTTCCAGTTCAGGTAGGTGAGGGTCCCGGTAGGCCAGCATGACCCGTGAGGCGTCGGCGGAAGGACTGACGTTGACGACCGCGTCCGGGGTCACCCGGAGCCAGTCGGCGACTTGGGCCAGGAGACCGAACACGGCGGCCTCGTCGACGACCTCGGCAGTCGGGAGATCGCCGTCCCAGGTGATTCGCGCAAGGCTCTTGCGCCGCAGGAACAGTTGCGGCGGGTCGTTCGAGGCATGGATCGCGGCCCATGCCTGGGCAACGATATCGCGCAGCTGGCGGTTGTTGACCTGGATCTGGGGCCGGGTCGGCCGGTCCCGGGTGCCCTTGCCGGCCGGCCGCGGCACCTCCACCCCCGACAACTCCGCCACCTTCCGGCGCGCCGCGGCGAAGTCGGCCGCCTCCCCCCGCGCGATCAGGAAGTCGAAGACCGACACCGTCTTGCCCGAGATGAAGGAGTGGAACTGTCCCCGCTCCGCCTCCCCGGTGCCGTCGGCCACCCCGGCGGAAGGGTTCTGGTCCCCGGAGGGCGACTCCGGATCCCGGCATTCCAGCCAGCCGTTGGCGTGGCGCTTGCCGGTCAGCCAGGGCCCGTACACCGACTCCAGCGGCAGCGCCGCCAGCGCCCGTCCCCGCCACTCCTGCCAGGAGCGCTCGCTCGCCCGCTGCTTGTCCTGTTTGCGCTGCTCCTTCGCCTGCTCCCGGGCGGCGGCGACGAGGGGCTCCACCGTCTCCGCGCTGACCGTGTCGAAAACCTCGGGCACGTACGGGACGAGCTCGCCCCCATCATCCACCCGGTGGAACTGGTTCGCGGGGTGCTCCGCCTCCGACCACCAGGGCAGCCACACCAGGTTGCCGTAGCCGTCGGGCTTGATCTTGGTCTGCTTGGGGAAGATCTCGATCACCCGGCCGGCCCTCCCCGACACCACCTCCCCGTTGGCGAGGGCGGCCTCCGCCGGCAGGAGCGCGGTGGCGAGGCCCCGCGCCAGGCGCGCCGGCGCCGGCGGGTCGAAGAAGCACCACAGGTGCCAGCCCCGGCCGCCGCCGGAGAGCTCCAGGTATGCCGGGAGGCCGGCCTGGGTGAAGGCCTGGTGCACCGCCAGCGCCGTCCCCTTCGGGTCGGCCAGCGCCTCCGCGTGCTCCCCGCCGTCGAAGTCCAGGCAGAGCCACTTCGTGCTGCCGTCGAGGGCCGGGGTGTAGGAGCCGACCCGGAACCGGTTGACCTCGGCCCCCGCGCCGCGGCGGTTGCGATACCGGACCCTGGCCTTGGGGGCGGCCTCCCCGCCGACGTGGGCCGCCAGCAGCGCCTCCAGCTCGCTGCCCTCCTGGGTGGGACAGGGCTTCCCCCAGGAGGTCAGGAAGGCGAGCACGTCTCCGCGGCACAGGAAGTACCGCTTCAGGAGAGCCAGGGCGTGCTGGGGGTCGGGGCGGGGACCGCTCACCGTAGCGCCTCCTCCCCCTGCCCCAGCAGCGACAGAAACGTCTTGCGCCGGCCCACCTCCCGCCGGTCCGCGCAGTTGCGGATGCCCCACTGATCCCCCAGGATGATCGCCACCTGCTGGGCGCGGGTCACCCCGGTGTAGAAGAGATTGCGGTGGTGCTGGAAGGAGTGCGACTTGTGGACCACCAGCACCACGCACGGGAACTCCGAGCCCTGGGCCGAGTGGATGGTGAGCGCGTAGGCGAGATGGAGGTCCTGCAGGTGGCCCTTCTTGGCCGACAGCGCGACCTCCCGCTCCTCCCGGTCGAAGAAGCGCACCACCAGGTCGTGGCTCCTGGGGTTCACCTCCACCACCTGGCCGATGGTGCCGTTCATGACCCCCAGGTCGTAGTTGTTGCGGCGCTGGATCACCTTGTCGTGGAGCAGGAGCCGGGGCCGCCGGCCGGGCCGGGTGGGCGGCGCCTCCACCCCGTGGAGCTTGGCCTGGAGCAGCCGCTGGAGCTCGATGTTCAGGGCGGCCGTGCCCAGGGGCCCCTTGTGCGTCGGGGTCAGCACCTGCACCTCCGAGATCAGGTCGAAGCCCAGCCGCTCCGCGATCCCCTCCCGATGCATGTCCAGCAGCGCCCGCAGCGCCTCCTGGTCCTGGGTGAGGTGGTTGATGAGGATCCAGGGAGGGACCCTCTCCGGCTCCGGGGCCGCCGTCTTGCGCACCTCCCCCCGCAGCACCGCGATGGAGTTCTCCTTGAGCGGGCCGGCCTGGCGGACGATCTCATCCAGCACCACCGTCGGCAGCACCCGGGTGTCGATCAGGTCGCGGAGGATGTTGCCGGGGCCGACGGGCGGGAGCTGGTTGTGATCCCCCACCAGCACCACCGCAGTCCGCTCGGGGTCCACCGCCTGGAAGAGGTGCCAGGCGAGGGGGACGTCCAACATCGAGACCTCATCCAGGAGCAGCACGTCCGCGTCGATCGGGTCCTCCGCGCCCCGGGCGAAGGACTTCCCGTCATAGCCCAGCAGCCGGTGGATGGTGAAGGCCTCCTGCCCCACCACCTGCTCCATGCGCTTGGCGGCCTTCCCCGTGGCGCGGCGAGCACGACCGCGAGCTCGTGCGCCCGGCAGATGGCGGCGATCGCCGCGCTCACGTAGGTCTTGCCGCTGCCCGCGCCGCCCGCGATGAGCGAGAGCCGGTGCCGAAGAGCGGTCCTGACTGCCTCCCGCTGCCCCGCGTTCAGGTCGGGGGCGTGCTCGGCGATCATCGCCTCCACATCGGTGTCTGCGCCGAGGTGCGGGTGCGGCTCCTCGCCCGATGAGAAGACCGTTGCCAGCCCCTCCTCCATGGCGCGGATCTCCGGGATCGCCACCAGGAACCGCCCGGCATAGGAGGCGCAGGACAGCTCGCCGGCCTCGATCAAGCCCTCCAGCGTGCCCTCGATCCGCTCCCGGCTGTCGAGGGTGTCGAGGGCCAGCACCCCGTTGGCCGCCTCGATCAGCTGCTCGTAGTCGACCCAGCAGTCCCCCTGCTCCAGGCGCTCCCGCACACAGAACAGCACCCCCGCCCGCAGCCGCGAGGGATGCTCCTTCGCGGTCCCGATCTGGAGGGCGATCTGGTCCACCCGCCGGAAGCCGAAGCCCGGGATCTCCCGCACGATCAGGTACGGGTCGGCCCGCAGGATGGCGACCACGCCGTTGCCGTACTTCTCGACCAGGCTCGTGACCTGATGGTGGGTCAGGCCGTACGCCGACAGCCACACCAGGGCCGCGTTCACCGCCCGGGTGCGCAGCCACTCCTCCTGCAGCGCCTCCGCGGTCGCCAGCGGGATGCGCGCCTCCTCGGCGATCGCCTCCGGCTCCTCCAGGAGCACCCGCTCGAAGTCGTCCCCGAAGCGCTCCGCGACGCGTCTCGCCTTCACCGGCCCGATCCCCTTGATCGCCGGATGGTGGGCGAGGTAGTGGGCCAGGCCCTCCGGGTCCAGGTCGAGGTCCAGCTCTATGGCTTCTACCTGGAGCTGCCGCCCGTACTTGGGGTGGGTCTCCCAGCGGCCCCGCAGCACCACCGGCGCGTGCTCCTGCACCAGCACCGGCCCCGCGAACTTGACTCGCCGGCCCCCCTCGTCCCGGAGCCGGCCGGCGGAGAAGCCCGGGCTCGATAAGTACACCTCCTCCACCCGCCCCCGCACGGTAACTGACTGAGACGTCATGGCGTCGAGCATTCCGACCTCACTTTCCGATAGGCGCGCAGCAGATAGCCCTCCGTGAACCGGCAGCAGGCCTGCCGATCGGAGCACAGGAACACCGGCACCCCGTAGTCCACGATGATGCTGATCGCCGCCCCCACCACCGCGTTGGGATGGGCGCCGCTGTGGTAGCGATGGGCGAAGATGTCCCCCAGGCTCGCCTCCACCACCACGCAGGAGAAGGCGTAGCCCCGCAGCCTCTCCAGCTCCCGGCGAAAGCGCCGCCGGTACCGGATGACCGAGGACACGAAGTCATCGAGGGTCTTGCGCTCCACCACCACGCCCCCGGGAGCCGACTCCGCCCCCTCGACCGAGTAGTCGCCGGCGGGGAGGGGGGCCCGCACGGCGACCACCCGGTCAGAGAAGACATACGGGAGCTGCTCCCGCGTGTCCACGATCACGCGGACCGGGGCCACCTCAAAAGGGAGGAAGCGCCGATCCGCCGGGGGCACTCTGTCCCTCGGGGGAGGCGAGGCGCTTGTTGAGGTAGACATTTTCACTCCCGTCCCGGGAGCGCTTGGTCACCTCCAGCTGCACGTCCAGCAGCTCGCTCAGCCGGCTCGGGAGCTCGGAGAGCTTGCCCAGCACCAGCCCGCAGGTGTGCAGGTCGGTCTTGAGCCACTTCAGGTTCTCGGCGGAGGCGATCACGCTGTTGCGCCACAGAGCCGCCCCTCGTGCTGGGGCCCCAACACCCGCAGGGTCCACTTGAGCATCGGGTTGCCGGCGCGGGAGCGCACCAGCTCCACCCGCTCGACGCTCACCCGGTACTTGCCATCAGGCACCGGCTCGAAGTCGGAGTCCTCCACGGGCACGCCCTCGAAGTCCTGCTCGAAGGTCGCCAGGTCGGCGGCGCCAAGCTCGACGGCGTCGCGGTCGTCACTGCTAGTCATCGGTTCCTCCTTCTGAGGTGGAATGATTGCCCGATCCGGACATCGCCGGACATCGGGTGCTGATCCCGGCCGCGAAGGCCGCGCGGAACGCGTGGTAGTCAAGCGGTAGGGTCTCGGGCAGGAGCCCGGTACGATCGCCGGCCTCCCAGTGCTGCGAGGGCTTGGTGCGGATGACCCGGCGAGTCACCGGCTGGCCGTCGGGGCCGGAGTCGGTCTCGGTGTCGCAGAAGAGCACCAGGTCGCACAAGCCCAGCAGGAACCGGCGCACCTTGTCCCGCAGGGAGGGCACCGCCTTGTGGTAGGCGCCGGTGCGGCCCTGGATCTCCTCCCGCTCGGCATGGCTGATCAGCACCAGGCCCAGCCCCAGGTGGGAGAGCTTGCCGATCACCCGCCGGAACTCATCGAACACCAGCCCGTAGCCCTTGCCGTAGGCGACATCCAACTCGTGCTGGATCTTGTGCTGCTCGCAGATGTGGCGCTGGCACAGCAGCCACAGCGCGTCCACGGTGTCCACGATCACGGTGCGGAAGGGATGCCCGCCCTGGGCCAGCTCGCCGCAGGCGGCCAGGAAGGTCTCCCAGCTGTCCACCGCGACCCGGTGGCACTCGATGCTGCCCTGGCCGGCCTCGCTGGCCAGGAAGATGGCGCCGGGGAAGTGCGAGGCGAACTCAGTCTTGCCCGTCTTCACGTCCCCGAAGAGCAGGATGCTGAACTCAGACAGCTCGCGCTTGGGTGGGGTGGGGTGCGTCGGCAGAATGCTCACGGTGTCCTCCCGGGGGAGTGGACTGGACGCTCTCGCCGCCGGAGCCGCCGGACCAGCACGCGCCCTCGATTGGCCAGCCAGGCGGCGGCCCTTGTGAGCCCGCCGCGACGGAACCCGTCGTTTCTGGGGACCCGCTCGACAGAGAAGGCGCTCATCCCGAACTCCTTCAGCAGCATCTCGGTGAAGAAGAGGGCCACGGTCTGGCCCGCCTTGGTCCGGGCGTCCACCACCAGCGAGCGCAGTCCGGCGTCGGCGGCATAGCCGCAGTCCAGCCGCACCCTCGCCTCCCCGTGCACCTGCTGCGCCAGCAGGATGGCGTAGGCCACCAGGTCCTGGGCGCGCTCCATGCAGACCTCAGGGCCGAAGCGGAAGCGGTAGATCTCGGGCGTCTCTGGTGTCATCTCGGTCCTCATCCGTGGACTGCTCCTACTTGTTACTTACGGCAACGCCCGCCGGAGTGTCGGGACTCCTCTCCGAGGTGCCCCCGCAGGCCGGCCCGCTCGAAGATCGCATGAATCTCGTGGATCGACTTGTAGAGCGTGTCCCTCGATATCCCGAGGTCGGCGGCGACCCGGCTGCGGTTCGGGTCCTCCACAAGCCTCCGGCACAGGTCGAGCTGCTCGGGGGTGAGCCTCGCCAGGGCACGGAGCAGATCAATGCGCAGTTCGATCCCTCGCTCGAAGGGATCGCGGCTCAGACCCTGCTGGCAGCGCACCGCGTCGATCTCGGCCAGGTCCTCGAGGCAGGCGTCCTCGCCGTCCTCGGCTGTAACCACATCGTGAATGGACTCCATCTCAACACGGCAGTCCCGACAGGCGGCCTGCCGTGCCGCCAGGATGTCGGCTGCTTTGTGACGCACCACGCGGTCGATGAAGGTGGTGCGCCGGCCGCGCGAGGGATCCAACTTGCCGAGCTGGCACCAGAGGTGAACGGACAGCTCCTGGACGACGTCCTGGTAGTCCTCGGAGATGAAGCCCGCTCTGCGCACCAACTGGCGAGCGTGCTGCTTGATCGACGAGACGGCATACGTGTCCAGCGGCTTGCGGCTGGGGGTGGCGCCCACTGTCTCCTCCTCGGGTCGGGGAGGAGGCCGAAGCGGGTGCCGCTGGGCTCCGGGGAATCGGCTTCAAACGCGAGCAGAGGTCGCTGCGAGTTCGCCGGATGGCGACACCCACAACGACCTCCACTCCGTGGCCGGCACGTTGTCTGGTGGCTGATTCGGGCCTGAGACTCAGGCCGCTTTCGCGACGTGCATCTGGAACGGGAGGCCGTGCTTCACCACGAGCACCTCGATGGTGCAGTCGTCCAGCTCATCCAGGTAGGCGAAGAACTCCACGGCCTGCGCTTTGAGCACGAAGTTGTCGGAGGGCCCTATCTCGTGCGGGCCGTTCCGCTTGCCGAACACGACGTCTCGCACGATGTCCGAGGGCGGCGGCAGGATGGGTTCGTGCCCCACCACCCGCAGGTTTCGGATGAAGCCGAAACCCAGATCCCGGCAGACCTCCAAAAAGTGCCGCCGCGGGGGGGGAAGATCAGCCCTTCTCATATGTGCGCCTCCTGATGGGATTGGGAGCCGTCTGGCTCGCTGCCCCATGATGGCGCAAGCGGGAGAGCCCATCACGGTCTGGGCGTGTTCCCAATGTGTTCCAGTGTGTTCTCTGGCGCCGGCGACGAGGACGGGGCCAAAGAAGAAGGGCCGCCTGTGGAGACGGCCCCGTGGTACGTCAGCAACCAGACCCGCGTCAGACGAGCACGATGCTTCTGCTGGGCAGAGTCAGCCGGTAGCCGGTGCCTCTGAGGGTCTGGATGACCCGCCTGCCGGATCCCGGCTCTACGGCGTCGAGGGCGCCCCGTACGTTCCTGACTGCCTGGTCGATCTGGCGCGTGTACGGGAAGTCATCCGTGGTGCGACCCGGCCAAAGAACGTCGTAGATCCGGTCCCGCTCCACCCAGCCGTTCGGGGCTCGCACCGCGTGGTCCGCCAGCAGGAACAGCAGGTCCATCTCCCGGCGTGCAAGCTCCAGGTTAGTGCCCTGGTACCTGGCCACGCGTCGTCTCCTGTCGAGGTGGAGAACCACTCCTGCCCCCTGCGCCGGCGACCAGGAGAACAGGCTCCCGATCTGCCCGAGTGCGAGTTCCAGGGAGACGGGGGCAAGCAGCAGCCCGGACAGGTCGGCCACCACGAGTTCGCTCGCCTTCAGGTCGGCCCGGAGGCCGGGGTCAAGCGCCAGCTCTGTAGGGGTGAGCACCAGCAGGGACCGCTCCGACCAGCGTCCCCTCATCGCGTGGAGCGCGGTCGCCGCGGATCGCGGCCGGAGACACCGGGCCAGCACCAGGGATACGACACGCCCGTCGACCTCGGTTTCGCCGAGGAACGAAACGGTGCGGCTGTACTGGGCGATGGCGTCGCCGCGGAGCTGGTTGGCGTCCCGGAGCTTCTGGCAGAAGACCGACACCTCGACCCGGAACTGCCGCAACTCCTCCAGGTTCGGCTCCAGCGGCGCCGCGAGGCCGTTCGCGCAGAACGCCCACGCCTTCTCGCCGTCGCGCTGGATCGTCCGGTAGCAGCCATCCACCGCGCAGGCGCAGGAGCCGAACTCCTCAAGGGGCGCGAGCTCCGTCAGCAGGCGCTCCCCGAGGAGGGCATCCAGCGCCCCCGCCGGCAGCGTGGGCAGATCGGCACCGGAGAGGACCGGCGTCGGGTCGGAGTCCAGGTGCTCAAGCAGGACCGCGAGCAGGCTATCGCTGGACGCACAAGCCATTGCGCCGCAGGTGCTCCAGCACTCTCGCCTCCAGGGTGGACCGGTTGAAGCTGGCAATGCTGGGCGGCTTGATCTTCACCGTCCTGCTCCGCTTCCGCCGGCCGGCCGAGAAGGTGAACCGCAGCTTCACGTAGTTGATGCGGGCCCGGCTGAGATCCAGCTCGGGGCACCTGTCGAGAAGCAGGAGGAGCGCGTCGTGCCGGTCGCGCGCCGTCACCATCCAGCCGCCCCGCTCGCCGCTGTCAACCTGGATCTCGGTCATCCTGGCGTCCAGCAGCTCCGGGTCGGATTGTTGAGCAGCCGGTAGAGATGCCCCTTGTGCCAGGGGATGTTCAGCACCAGCCGCCCCATCGAGGTGGTGGTGTTGAACTGCTGGGTCACCGACACGAAGGACACCCCCCTGCGCTCCAGCACCTCGATGATCCGGGCGAAGTCCAGGAGGGAGCGGGAGAGGCGGTCGACCTTGTAGACCACGATGCAGTCGATGCTCCCGGCCTCCACGTCCTCCAGGAGCCGCTGGAGGGCCGGCCGCTCGAGCGTGCCGCCGGAGTGCCCGCCGTCATCGTAGCGAGCCGGCAGCAGCGTCCAGCCCTCGTGGCGCTGGCTGGCGATGTAGGCCTCCGCCGCCTCCCGCTGGGCATCCAGGCTGCTGAACTCCGCGTCCAGGTTCTCGTCGGTGCTCTTCCGGGTGTAGATGGCGCAGCGCACGGGGCGCACCGCGGCTCGCTCCTCAGATGCCCGGCTCATCGGGCCCCCCTGGTGCGCTCATCCCGCAGGCCGAAGAAGGCCCGACCGTTCCAGTGCGTGCCGGTGATCGCCCGGGCGATGGCGCTCAGGGAGCGGTAGCGGCGTCCTTGAAACTCGAAGCCGCCGGGGACTATGGTGGCCTCGTACCGCTTGCCACGCCATTCTCTGACCAGCCGCGTGCCGGCGACGGGGATGTCGGGCTTGTGGCGCGATTCCTTCCGTCTTCCAGGCTCGCCTCCCAAGTCATCGAAGCCTGCCTCCTCAAGGGCTTCGTTCATCCTGGCGCGGGCAGACTCCGAGAGCCCGCCATGGGCGAGTTCCTGGATGCGGTGGGCGAGGCGCTTGACCAGGAACCGCTTGTGGCGGGCGGGGGGCTCGGCGCCGAACAGCGTGCGCCAGCGCTGCGCCAGCTCGGGGACGGACAGCCTCTCCAGCTCGGCGATCTGCCTCAACGTCTTGCT
>Ga0209102_1000265_pt1 | contig 35796 bp, 28 predicted proteins | sample ConPoolayeHmetaG_FD_185483 | JGI IMG/M metagenome (GOLD analysis project Ga0209102, IMG submission 185483) | Hot spring microbial mat communities from California, USA to study Microbial Dark Matter (Phase II) - Cone Pool mat layer H metaG... ...
TTGATGAGAGAGAGGCGCTTTTCATCGAGGAGTAGGATTTTTTGGCGGAGGCGACTTAAGTCCACAATGACCCTATAACTGATATGTTCATATATTATAAACACTCAGTTGTCAAGTAAAAAAAAGAGGTCTATATGAAAATTTATCTGAGCCGCTTTTCGATGCTTGATAACTCCTTAAAAATTAACGAATTAGATTGGATCTTCCCCCACTGTCTGAATCACAGTAACAAAAATGAATCTTATTTTTTGACAAAAAAAAGAGTTTTGTTATAATAATTAACTAACGCGGGGTAGAGCAGTCTGGTAGCTCGTCGGGCTCATAACCCGGAGGTCGCTGGTTCAAATCCAGCCCCCGCTACCAAATTCTTATCGTCCTTAGTAATTTACCCCCAAAGATACCTATTTTATCCAGAAAATTAGAAATAAAGATTTTATTTATGCTTATCTTTCCTTGAGGATAAAATGATCTTTTTCTTTTAAATTAAAAAAATGAATAAGGTAAATATCAAGTTCAATATGGTAGAATATTCACGTGCCTGATAATAAAGAAGATATTCTAAATCTGAATTTGGAAAATTTAGAACAAGTTTTCAAAAAATGGGGAGAACCGAAGTATCGTGCCCAGCAAGTTTTTGGGTGGTTGTACAGAAAATATGTTGATAATTTTTCTTCCATGTCTGATCTACCGAGGAGGATAATTTCAAGACTCAATACCCGATTTGCCATAGGCTCTCTAAAGACCTTAAGGATTCTAGAGGCAGCCGATAAAACCAAGAAATTTATTTTTATGCTTGAAGATGGTCACTCTATCGAGACAGTCTTCATTCCTGAAAACAGACGAAGGACAATTTGCCTTTCAAGCCAAGTAGGATGCAAATTCGGTTGTCCTTATTGTGTCAGTGGTTCAAAAGGATTCGTCCGTCAACTTACTGTTTCTGAAATTGTGGAACAAATTCTCATGGTCTCTCGTTTGCACAAAGAGCGAATCACAAATATAGTAATGATGGGAATAGGTGAACCGCTGGATAATTACCTCAACCTTTCTCAAGCGCTAAAAATAATAAATCATCCGAAAGGATTACGCATAGGGTCTCGGAAAATTACAATTTCTACTTGTGGCCTCGTTCCAGGAATTTTTAGGTTAATGGAGCTCGGTCTTCAGATAGAACTTTCTATCTCTCTCCATGCCACAACCGACGAACTCAGGAATAGATTGGTTCCCGTAAACCGTGCTTACAATCTTGAGAAGCTCCTAGATGCCTGTCATGCGTATTACAGGACAACCGGTCGGGTGGTTACTCTTGAGTATGTTTTAATAGAAGGATTAAATGATTCTGATCAAGATGCGAGAAGATTAGGGCAGATTGCCAGAGATCTCAGAGCAAAAGTTAATCTAATTTCCTGCAATCCGAGCCCTTATCATTCTTACAGGGGAGTAAACTTAGAGAAGATGGAAGTTTTTAAGAGGAAAGTGAGCTTGGAGAGGGCAAAAGTTACTATCAGAGAGACTAGAGGAAAAGAAATTCAGGCTGCGTGCGGTCAGTTAGCCATAGATGAGATGGGTAAAGGGATTGAATTCATAAAGGAGAATCATAAAAGAAACATTAATTTCGGTTAATTTTCTCTGATGAAATACAAATTATGCGTCTTTGATGTGGATGGGACAATAACTACACACCCTTCAAGCTGGCAGTTCCTCCATGAAAAATTAGGACAATGGGATAACCAAGCGATTAAGTATCAGGAAATGTTCCTGGCAGGGAAGATAAGTTATAAGAGATTTTGTAAGCTTGATGCTTTGCACTGGAAAGGGATGGATATCAAGAGAATTATCGATATTTTTGAAGAAATTACCTATGCCAGGAATGTAAAGCAAGCAATTGAGATTCTTAAAAATTACGGATTTAAGTTAGCTGCAATCTCAACAGGAATCCAATTTTTGGTCGATAGAGTGAAAAAAGAACTCGATTTGGATTATGCAATTGGAAACCGGTTGATTCACCATAAAGGAAAGCTAAGTGGAGAAGTAGAGGTGAAGGTTACTCACTTGGGGAAAGGAAGAGTGCTAAACTCGATAATCAAGAGATTCGGGACCTCTCCAGCAAAGACAATTGTCGTCGGCGATAGTAAGGGAGACATTCCGATGATGAAGATAGCCGGGTTTTCATTCGCTTTCAATAGCTCAAATGAAGAAGTGAAAAAAGCAGCAAGTTTCTCCTGTTTCTCAAATGACTTTTTGGAAGTCTGTCAAAAAATACTGGAAATATCAGGGCTTAATATGGGCTGGTGAAAGGCGATTTTATTTTTGGATAAACAAATTATTCTAATTTCTGAAAATTGAGATTGTGCCCCCCTTAAGGTAGATGATAAATAAACCAGATGTAAGCATTTAGTTCTCTAAATTAGAGGGAAAAAATATTTAATTTCTTCAAAAAAGCTTTGCCTGGGGAAAAAGTTTAAATCTGAACTTGAAAATTGAGAAAGACTACTCAAAAGAAAGGAGAGAGAATATTTTTTTCTGAGACAGGGTAAATATTAAGTCGATGTCTAAAGTTTCAGTTTAAACCCCTTGGGTTTATCATCCATCAAACATCAAAGCCCAGGTTTTAAATGGCCTGAAATTACTATCTTTAGATTTTAATCCGAAAGCATGTTCTTAAGATTAGACGAGACTTTTATCTTTAAATTTAGAGTTTGCAAAATACATCCTTGTCTATGATAAAATTAAAAAATGAGCTGTCTTTCACGTCTTTCTGCCCATGCCTTTAATCTTTCAAAAATATGTGGCGAAAAATATCCTGGATTTAAAGACCTTTCAAATCCTGAAGTAGTCAAAATGAAAAATAGGCCACTACTTGAAGACGATAAATATGAGGAAGAAGAGTCAATCCTCGTCCATCTCACAGTTACCAAGCGATGCTACGCCAAATGCATAGATTGCGTGAACATCAAAGTTACACAAAGGAGTAAGTACTCGAGTCATTCTGAAATTTTAGATGATTGCCTTCCTGATAGGGATGTAAGAATAATTAAAGCGCTAGCTGCTCTTCATCCAGGGAAAATAGTAACTGTTTGCTTTTATGGGGGTGAGCCATTCCTTAGTCTTGAGGCGATGGAACAGGTGTGGAGAGCGCTTCGTATTTCGGAGGATGGAGGAAGGTTCCGGTTTATGGTTTATACAAATGGAGAACTAATTGGACCTGCTATACAAAAGTTCCCCGAACTGGCAGAAGACATCTGGCTTTATTCTGTATCCATAGATGGAGACGAAAAGCAACACGAGAGATTTAGAAAAGGTACTTCCTTTTCTAAAATAATCAAGAATCTTGAGGCCCTTCTTGGTGCATTTAAGGGAAAAAAAGTTTTATTCTGGTCGACACTTCGCGAAGGCCAGTCTCTTCTAAATTGTTTTAAAGAGTTTATGAGGCTTTATGAGAAGAAACTCGTCAGCCATTTCTTCTGGCATTGGGCTGAAAATAGAAAGCCGCTGAGAAATTTTAAGGCGTTTATCAATACCTATGGAAGAGAACTTGAAGAAATTTTGGAGATTTATGTGAAAGAGCTGGGGGAGGGAAATCTTCTTCCTATTGTTCATCTCAACGAACTCATATTGTACCTCTTAAAAGGAAAGCAGAGGGGACATTCAGCCTGTGGAGTCGAGCTCTGCAAAAATTATGATATAGTAGGAGGGAAAGTATATCCCTGCGCCGACTTCCCTGATTGCAGGGCTATCGGAGGGCTTGATGAAAAAGGCAAGCTTTGCATAAATGAAGAAAATCTTCTCTCCCTTGTAAATTACAAAAAATATCTTGGATGTTTCGAATGTGGCGTTCATGCCTATTGTGGAGGACGTTGTCCGGTTCAGATTCTAGCTGGATCTTTAAAAAGATCATATCAATATTGCCAGCTAATGAGGCTACATGTAGGAATTGTTCAGAGATTGATTAAAGATATTAAAGAGGCAATCAAGGCTTGCGGAATTTCCCTCCAGAAAATCTATGACCATTCTGCTTTTCTTGCCCAGTATACGGATGTTGTCCCTTGAAGTTAAGAATGGTTACTTGACTTTTATTTATAAACTAATAGATATTTACTGATAAATCGAGGAGAGAAGAAGCTCAATGCGAGTTGCAGTTTATTACCGAAACAATGATATTCGAATTGAAGAAAGACCGGTGCCGCGCATTAGGCAAGGTGAACTTTTGATGAGAGTCGAGGCAAGCGGAATTTGCGGAAGCGATGTTCTTGAATGGTATCGAGTAAAAAAGGCACCTCTCGTTCTGGGACATGAAGTGGCCGGAGTCGTGGTTGAGGTTGGGCAGGGTGTCAAAAATTTTAAAGTCGGTGACCGAATTGTGGCTTCTCATCACGTTCCCTGTAACGTATGTTATTATTGTCTAAGAGGAAATCACACTACTTGTGATACTCTGCGGAAGAGTAACTTCGACCCTGGTGGCTTTTCCGAATACATAAGACTTCCCAAAATCAACGTGAACACGGGGACTTTCTTGATTCCCGATAACTTATCCTTCGAAGAAGCTTCATTCCATGAGCCTTTGGGCTGTGTTTTAAGAGCGCAGAGAATAGCTAAATTTAGTCCTGGACAGAGTATGATAGTCTTGGGAAGTGGAGTAGCAGGAGTTCTAAATATTCATCTTGCTAGATTATCTGGAGCTACAAAAATATTAGCTGTTGACCCCGTTCCTTTCCGAGCAAAGGCGGCAAAAAGATTCGGTGCTGATGAAGCTCTCACCCCTGCTGATGATATTGCAGGATGCTTTCGTGAGCTAAATCAGGGGCGTTTGGCTGACCTTGTCTTAGTTTGTACAAGCAAAAAAGAAGCATTCCTTAAATCGTTGGAGCTTGTCGAAAGGGGGGGGAAGATTCTTTTCTTTGCCCCATCAGAGCCTGGTGTGGAAATTCCCATTTCCATTAACGAGCTATTCTTCAAGAATGACATCACTCTCACCACTTCCTACGGAGCAAGTCCCTATGATTCATGGATGGCGCTTGAGATTCTTCGTTCTACTTCGATAAGAGTAAAAGATATGATTACTCATCGACTTCCTTTAGAGCAAACTGGAAAAGGCTTCGAGATTGTGGCTAAAGCAGAGGATTCTCTGAAGGTAATCATAGAACCTCATAAATAATAAATTTTGGATGAGGAGAGAAAAAATGGACTGGGGAATGAAAAATCGCCTTTCAAGAATAATCAAACCAGATACAGGTCGCACCGTGATGCTAGCCGTTGACCATGGATACTTTCTTGGTCCGATAACGCGTCTTGAGAACGCAAAAAAAACTATTGAACCTCTCGCCCCTCATGCAGATGCCTTGATGTTGACAAGGGGGATCCTTCGTAACTGTGTAGCTCCTGAAATTTCTGTGCCTATAGTCCTGAGGGTGAGTGGAGGGACGAGCATCATTGGAAAGGATCTCTCCAATGAAGAAATAACCACATCTATTGAGGATGCGGTGCGGTTGAATGTTTCTGCTGTTGCTTTTTCTATATATGTAGGAACTGAGTATGAGCATCAAACTTTAATGAGCCTGGCAACCCTTGTTGATAAAGGACAAGAATATGGGATTCCTGTTTTAGCAGTGACAGCCGTTGGCAAAGAGCTGGGAAAAAGGGATGTGCGCTTTATTTCCCTTTCCTGTCGCATTGCAGCGGAATTAGGAGCAACTTTCATCAAGACCTACTACTGTGAGGAATTTGAGAAGGTGATAGAAAGTTGTCCTGTGCCGATTGTAATCGCCGGCGGACCTAAGCTGGAAACAGAGCTCGATGCCTTAAAACTTGCCTATGATGCAATTAGGAAAGGCGCGGTGGGAGTTGACATGGGACGAAACATCTGGCAGTCAGATTATCCTGTAGCGATGATAAAAGCGATTAGGGCAGTAGTGCACGAAGGCTTTTCGCCTGAAGAGGCCCTTGAAGTTTTCAAGAAAAATAAATAAGGAGATTTAGAATTAGACTGGCACTTGTACAACAGAGTGTAAGCTTACATTATGAATCTAATTTAAAAAAGGGAATTAAGGCCTTTCGTCGCGCAGTTGATGAGGGTGCGGAACTGGTGGCTTTTTCCGAGCTTGCCTTTCTTCCCTTTCTGCCACAAAAGAGGGCATCACAAGCTCTCCTTGAACTTGCTGAATCAGTGCCAGGTCCAACCACAGGTGAGTTTTGTGCACTTGCTAGAAAATATGGCGTGGTAGTTGTCCTTAACCTTTTTGAAAGAGACCAAGAAAAAACATATGACTCTTCGCCTGTAATCGATGTCGATGGAAGTATAGTAGGAATAACACGCATGATTCACATCATGGAGAGCGAGGGATTCTATGAAAAGGGATATTACTCACCAGGGAATAAAGAGACATTTGTTCACAGAACACAGAAGGGCATGATTGGGGTAGCCATATGCTATGATCGTCATTTCCCGGAATATATGAGAGGCTTGGCAATACAAGGAGCAGAAATAGTAGTAGTTCCTCAAGCAGGAATTTTAGGTGAGTGGCCAGAAGGAATGTTCGAGGCAGAGCTTAGGGTTGCAGCTTTTCAAAATGGTTATTATGCGGCTCTTTGCAATCGAGTTGGAAAAGAAGAAGTCTTGCATTTTTCAGGGGAAAGCTATGTCGTAGACCCTTTGGGAAGAGTAATAGCAAGAGCTCCCCAAGGAAAGGATTTTATCCTCCACGCAGATTGTGATTTGGATTTGATAAAAGAATCACCAGCAAAAAAATATTTTCTAAAAGACAGAAGGCCTGATTTCTATCGCACTTTCAGACTCATCGATTGATTTTTCGCAGAGGATGGTCAAGATTGAATGTGAAGCTGGCGCGTTTTAAACACCAAGCCAGAAAAGGAATTTTAGGTTGAGAAATTGTTCAGGGAGGTTGGCTTTGGTGTTTATGTTTATAATCCGAAGTACATGGATAAAGAGAGAATTAAACCATTTTTTCAGGATATGAATTCATTTACTTTGATTCCCCAGACGAATACAGAATTGTAAGATACGCGAAGGGAGTAAGAAAAGTGGTGGGTGAAGGACAAATTCCGATTTCTGGTGATGAACACCTCATAGAAGAGATTAAGTCGAGAGAAAAAGACAGGTTAGTAGAATTTGAAGAAAGTAAAAACCGTAAGGTTGGAGATGAGATTGAAGTGACAGCTGGTCCTTTAAAAGGCCTGAGAGGTGTCTTAAAAAGAGAGATTCTAGATAATAAGAGGGTAGTAACCTCAATTATGGTTCCTATCAAGGGAAACTTTACATCGAAAGGGAAAGATTGAAGAAAGTAAATTTATTTAAGAAAGGGATGATGCTAGTTCCGGCTCTTGACCTTAAGGCTCAATACCTGAGCATAAAGGAAGAAATTGATAGGAAGATTTTCGAGATAGTTTCAAGTCAACAATTCATCCTTGGTCAAGAAGTTGAAGAGTTTGAGAAAGAGATTACAAACTTTTGCGAAACAAAATATGCCGTAGGAGTTTCTTCAGGCTCGGATGCCCTCCTCATCTCTCTCATGGCTTTAGGCGTTCAGGAAGGAGATATAGTAGCTACCACACCCTTCACATTTTTTGCGACCGCAGGGACTGTAGCAAGACTCAGAGCAACTCCTGTTTTCTGCGATATTGACCCGAAAACTTATAACTTATCTCCAGAAAAGCTTGAAGAACTGCTCAAGAAGAGAAGAAAAAATAACCAAAAATCCGAAATAAAAATAGTGATACCTGTCCATCTTTATGGGCAGAGTTCAGATATGTCAGCGATTCTTTCGCTCTCAGAGGAATATGAATTTAAAGTTCTCTCTGATGCAGCCCAGGCAATTGGCGCAGATTATCCTGGCGAAGAAAGGGTTTGGAGGGTATGCTCTCTAGGAAAAGCGAGTATAATTTCTTTTTATCCTTCCAAAAATCTAGGAGCTTATGGAGACGGGGGGATGGTGGTTACTAATGATTCTGAACTTTCAGAAAAGTTGAAAATGCTCAGAGTTCATGGAGCCAGAAACAAATATTTTTATGAACTCATTGGCGGAAATTTTAGACTCGATGCTCTCCAAGCTGCAATTCTAAGGGTTAAGCTCAAGTATCTTGAAGGCTGGATTAAAGCTCGACAGGAAAAGGCTCTTCTTTATGAGCAGATGCTTATTCATTCAGGGTTGGTTGAAAGAGAACTCATAATCCCACCTGTATCAGTTTATAAGAACAGAGGGGTTAAAAACTACCATACCTTCCATCAATATGTTATTAGAGCCAGAGAACGAGATAAGCTTCATGGTTTTTTAAGACAGAATGGCATAGGAGCTGAAATTTACTATCCTTTACCTCTCCATCTCCAGCCCTGTTTTTCCTATCTCGGATATAAACAAGGAAGCTTCCCTGAAGCTGAAAAGGCCGCCAGGGAAGTTTTGGCTTTGCCAATTTATCCTGAATTATCAATTGTTCAACAGGAATATGTCATTTCCAAAATAATTGAATTCTATAAAGAGTGCTGTGATTTTATCTAGAGACCAAAATGTGCGGGATTTTTGGTATTATTTTTAAAGAACACAAGAAAGACCTTGGTACTATCTTGCTTCAAGCAGGAAGGAGGCTCACTTACAGGGGGTATGATTCAGTTGGTATGGCTGCCTTCACCGAAGATTCTGTAGAGTTAAGGAAAGATGTGGGAGAAATAGAAGAGGTAAACAGGAAGCATCGCTTCGAGGAGCTTGAAGGGTATAAAGGTATAGTGCAATTACGCTGGGCAACATTTGGCCCCCCATCAAAAAATAATTCTCAACCCCATTTCGATTGTACTAGATTGATGGTAGGGGCTCATAACGGAAATATAATCAATACCAAGGAACTTATTAGTGAATACAAAAAAAGAGGGCATTCGTTTCGAGGAGAAAATGATGGAGAAGTGATAGTTCATGTATTGGAAGAATTGTACAATGAGTTTAAAAAAATGAGCATTGCTATCGAGAAAGCATCTTCAATCCTTAAAGGAGATTATGCCTATGTGGTTACCAGAAGAGACATGGATAAAATGTATTGCGTGAAAAAATACTCATCTCTGTATCTTGGGGTAGGAGATGATTTCATCTGTTGTTCTTCTGACCTTCCTTCGATAATCCCGCTTACAGATTTGATAGTTCCTATTTACGATGGAGAGTATGTCGAGCTCAATTGGGAAAATTACAAGATTAAGGATATTTTTACTGGTAGAGAAATCAAGAGAGAGCCAGTAAAGAGAACATTGAATATAGAAGAAGCCAAAAAAGGAGAATTTTCTCATTTTATGATTAAAGAGATCTATGAGCAGCCACAAAAATCTAAGGCACTCCTCGATTTTTTGATGAATTCGAGTAAAGTAGAGGAATTTTGCGCTGAATTAAAGAGAGAAAAAAGAATATATCTTGTTGGCTCAGGATCATCTTACAATGCCTGCGTCATCGGCTCTTATTATTTGAATAAGATTGCAGAAGTTGAGGCTTTTCCAGTTATGGCTGGTGCCTTTAAAGAATTCATTAACGCAGAGAACCTTTCACGAAGCACATTTATCCTTGTTTCTCAGAGCGGGGAAACAAAGGACGTGATCTCGGCACTGAACTATCTGGAAGAGAAGGGAGTTAAAAAGATTTTAGCCATAGTCAACGTTTTAGGTTCCTCTCTCCACCTCAGGGTAAAGAACTTTCTACCTCTTCTTACAAATATTGAAATTAGTGTACCAGCTACAAAGACTTTCACAAATCAAGTAATCATCTTTCTTTATCTTGCCTTAAAATTGAGGAGTGGATCTGGTGGGAAAAATCCCATCGAAAAAATAGAAATACTCTCCCTTCCCTCCCTTATCGAGAAGACAATTTCTTTGAATTCAGAAAAATGCCAGAAGATTGCCAGCCATCTCTATCGCAAGAAATATCTTTATTATCTTGGATTTGGGATAAATTATGGAGCCTGTCTGGAAGCAGCGCTCAAGATGAAAGAAGTTACATACATTCCTTGTGAAGGCATATATTCCTCGGAATTCAAACATGGTCCTTTAGCAATCATAAAAGAAGGGGATTGGGTTTTATTCATTTCTTCTCGCGAAGACTCTTTGATGACCCTTTCCCATATAAATGAAATCCGTTGCCGAAAAGGGAGGGTATGCACTTTATCCCCTCCTGATGATTCTTTAGCCTTAAATTCAGATGAGACAATATTCCTTCCTTCATTAAATTATTATTTTTCTCCGATCCTCTCTGTTATCATAGCTCAACTCCTTGCTTATTATATAAGCCTTAAGAAGGGAATTAATCCTGACCAACCCCAAAACATAAGTAAGACCCTGACTGTTGATTGAATTCAAAGTGAAATGAGGATTGAATGAAGACCATCGGACTTCTTGGTGGGATGAGCTGGGAATCTACTTTAGAATACTACCGAATAATAAACCAAGAGGTAAAAAAAAGATTGGGTGGTCATCATTCAGCTAAGATCATCCTTTTCTCACTCGACTTTGCTGAAATAGAAATACTCCAGCATCAGGGAAAATGGGATGTGGCTTCGAGTATTCTTAGCGATGCTTCTAAGAAGTTGGCTCAAGCTGGAGCAGATTTTATTCTAATCTGTACAAATACAATGCACAAACTGGCGGATGAAATACAGAGCCAGATTAAAATTCCTATCCTCCACATCGTTGATGTAATTGCAGAAGCGATTAAAGAGAGAGGATTGAAAAAGGTAGGACTTCTTGGGACAAAATTTACCATGGAGGAAGATTTCTATACACAAAGATTAAGAAAAAGGCATGGAATTGATGTTCTTATACCAGGGTTGAATGAGCGGGAAGAGGTACATAAGATTCTTTATGATGAGTTTTGCATGGGGAAATTTAAGGAGACAGCAAAAGAAGTATTCAAAAGGATTATAGCGAATTTGGCTAAAAGAGGAGCAGAGGGAATAGTGCTGGGGTGCACAGAAATACCCCTCATAATCAATCAAAAAGATTTTAGCTTTCCTCTTTTTGATTCTGTAGCATTGCATTCTCTTGCTGCAGTAGATTTCGCTTTAAAGGACGATGAGCAAGGAGTTAAAGCTTGAGTTTAAAATAATTTTATTATGTTCCAGAGACCAAGACAGATCACGAGTAAAACGACTATTGCACCCAGGATATTTTGAAAAGGGGTGTTAGCAAAATTTCCCATTTTGAACCGATTGTTTAGAACAATGAGGAGAAAGATTGAAGCCACAGGTAAGACGATTCCGTTAGCAACTTGAGCAAAAACGATGACTTCTAATGGATTAAAACCAGATAAAGAGACTAAGACTCCAATCAGAATAACAGCCATCCAGACGAGTTTAAAACTCTTAGAATTAGACCCTTCTTTCCAGCCAAGAATACCAGAGGATGCAAAGGATGCAGCATAAGGAGCAGTAATTGCCGAGCTCATCCCAGCAGAAAAAAAACCAAGACCGAAAAGGAAATTAGTTAGAGGCCCAAAGAGGGGACTCAGTTGTTCAGCCATGCTGGATCCTTTTTCAATCATGATTCCTTTTTCGTGAAAAGAAACAGCAGAAGTGATGACTATGGAGGCTGAGATTATACCCCCCAAGGTAATAGAAAAAAGCAAGTCTTTTTTGACATCCTTTAGATGAGTTTTATTCCCCCATTTTTCTTTTACTGCAGAAGAATGGAGGAAAAGATTATAGGGGACAACGGTAGTTCCCACCAGAGCCAGAATGATGTAGAGAGAATTTTTGGGGAAGCTGGGAATAAACCCCTTAAAAATAGAAAGCAAAGAAGGCTTGATAATTATTACCGTAAGAAAAAAGGATAAGCTCATGAGAAAAACGAGAGCTACGAGAAATTTCTCGACTAGGACGTATTTATTTCTACTGAGGATAACGATAGCCACTAGAGCAATCAGGATTGTCCAAGATTTTGCAGAAATTGGAGAGATCATTTCTAGACCTAAAGCCCCGCCAATGATGTTTCCCGTCTCGTAGGCTGCACATCCAAGAGTTATGGAAGAAAGAGTGAGGATTTTAAATGTAAACCTTATCAACCGATTTTGAGGAAATTCTCTTAAAGCTTGAGCAAGGTCATGGTTTGAAATTAAGCTCAATCTTCCCGCCATTTCCTGAAGAATTATTGTGGTCAAGGTAGCAAAAACAAGAGCAAAAATTAGGGAATATCCAAATCTAGAACCTGCCATTGAACAGGTGGTTATTGTTCCGGGTCCGATGAAAGCAGCCGTGACTACAAAACCAGGACCAAAAGAAAATTTTTTCTTATGTTTTTCCATATCCTGCTCCGCCTGGAGTTTCAATACATAAGATATCGCCAGGTTGTGCCTGAAAGTTGATTTTTGAGCCTAAGAGTTTCTTCTTTCCGCTCGAAATAAGTATATTTTTTCCTCTCTTTCCTTTTTTTCCGCCTTGAAGTCCATAAGGGGCAAACTTCCTTCTTTCAGAAATTATGGTCACTTGAGTAGGAACAAGAAATTCGTATTCTCTTATGATTCCGTTTCCTCCTCTTTTTTTCCCTTTTCCTCCGGAACCGTAGCGAAGAGAATATTTCTTGATTCTAAGGGGGAGATAATTTTCAAGGGCTTCCAGGGGTGTGTTGAGAGAGTTCGTCATATGGGTATGGACTCCACTCAGTCCATTAAATTCAAGGCTTGCACCCATCCCGCCTCCTATGGTCTCGTAATAAGCAAAATTTTTTTTGAGCAGAGGGTCATATCCACCCAGAGCCACATTGTTCATCGTTCCCGAACTAGCTGCAGGAATTCTTTCAGGAATTGCCTTGGATAAGGCACCGAGAAGGACATCTACAATTCTTTGAGAAGTTTCCACATTTCCTCCAGCTATGGCTGCTGGAGGTTGGGCGTTAAGAACAGAGCCAACGGGCACAATAATTTTCAAGGGTCTCATCAGCCCGCTATTGAAAGGAATATCTTCTTCGATGAGAGCCCGAAAGACGTATAGAACAGCAGAGAAGGTGACTGCGAAATTGGCGTTTACATTTCCTTTTACCTGGGGAGAAGAAGGGCTGAAATCGATTATTGCTTCATCCCCGACAATGTTCAGAATGACACCAATCTTAACCGGTTTAGGGCTTATTCCATCGTCATCCATAAAGTCAGAGAAAGTATAAGAGCCATCGGGTATATTTCTTATAGTCCCTCTGATGATTCTTTCCGTATAATTCTGAAGATGATTTGTGTATTGTTTGATTTTGTTAAGGCCATACTTCTGAATAATTTCCATGAGCCTCTTCCTCCCGACCATATTTGCCGCCAATTGAGCTAAAAGATCGCCTCTTCTTTCCTCAGGGGTTCTGACATTTGCGAGTATCAGCTCAAAAAGCTCATTGTTTATTTTGCCTCTTCTAATTAATTTCAAGGGAGGGATTATCAACCCTTCCTGGTAGATCTCGATAGCAAGGGGCATTGAACCTGGGGTCATGCCTCCCACATCAGCATGGTGTGCTCTGCAGGCCACAAAAAATTCAAGCTTTTTTTTGATAAAGAGAGGAGATATACAGGTAATATCAGGAAGATGGGACCCTCCTCTATAGGGGTCATTAAGGATTACTAAATCTCCATCCTCAAAATCAACGCTCTCTAAGGCAGCTTGGACTGAGAGAGGCATGGCGCCGAGATGAACAGGGATGTGAGCCCCTTGAGCAAACATTTGTCCCTCTCCGCTGAAAAGGGCACAGGAAAAGTCCCTTCTTTCTTTAATATTGGGCGAAAGAGAAGTTCTACAGAGAACGGCTCCCATTTCCTCAGCTATGGAGATAAAAGTGTTCTTGTATAGCTCAAGCTCAATGGGGTCGAATTCCTTCATGATTCTTCTCCTCAGGCTTCAAAATCAGGTTTAAAAAACCGTCCACTTCGAGTTGCCAGGAGGGGGGAAGGAAGGCGGTGGATTCAGTGTCGACTACGAGCGAAGGGCCCTCAATCTTTGTTCCAGGAGTGAGTTTTGACCTGAGAAATACACTTGCCTCGTATTCTTTTTGCTTGAAGATAAAGGTTTGTTTTTTAAAAAACGCTGTTTTTGGGTTTGAAGGCTGGAAATTCTTCCTTTCTAGGGTAATTTTCTCGCCTCTTCCTATCACTTTTAGCCTTAAATTTACTATCTCAATTTTTCTTTGGGGATGGTAATAAGAATATATTTTTTTATGAGCCCTATGGAAATTAGAAATAAATTTTTCAGTGAAAGGAATGTTTATTTCATACGACTGACCGAGATATCTCAGGTCAAGAGAGGGGAAAAGTCTAATTTCGTTTCTTTTGAATCCTTCTTCCTTCATCTCGCGCAATCCTTTGTCTGCAAGTTCGAGGATGTATGACTTGAGTTTTTCTTTGCTTATGGCATCTGTCGTTTTAAGGATTGATTTGGAATAATCTTTTACTGAATCTGCAAAGAGAAGCCCCAGTGCTGAAAGGACTCCAGCGTTTTTGGGAATTATTACTGTTTTTATATTTAGCCGAGACGCTATTTCAGTAGCATGCATTCCTCCTGCTCCTCCAAAGGAAAAAAGGGCGAAGGACCTGGGGTCTATTCCTTTCTCTATCGAAATCACACGGATTGCTTTTTCCATGTTCGCATTTGCAATTTCAATGACACCTTCAGCAGTTTCTAACACTGTTTTCCCGATATTTTGTGCTATTTCCTTAATAGCTCTGCGGCTTTCTTCGGGATAGATTTTCATTTTTCCGCCCAGAAAGAATTCAGGGACGAGACGACCAAGAACAAGGTTTGCATCTGTAACTGTAGGAAGTTTTCCTTTTCCATAACAAGCAGGGCCAGGGGAAGCGCCGGCACTCTGAGGCCCAACCCTCAGTGATCCTCCTTTGTCCACATAGGCAATCGAGCCTCCTCCAGCTCCCACACTATGGACATCAATGATGGGTATTCTTATGGGGAAATCTCCAATCAAACATTCGTTTGTCCTTCTAATCATTCCATCTATTAAGGAGACATCAGTGGAAGTACCTCCCATGTCAAAAGTTATGATTTTTTTGAAACCCGAGCTTCTGGCAATGGAAAAGGCACCCACAACCCCCCCAGCCGGCCCGGAAAGAACCGTCCTTATTGGCTCTTTTCTTGCTTTTTCGCAAGATATGTATCCTTCATTGGATTGCATGATTCTGAGGTCAGCCTGACGAAGATTTTTCTCAAGTTCTTCAAGATAGGAATTCATCACCGGCATGAGATAGGCATTAACCGTAGTCACAGTAGTCCTTTCATATTCCCTGTATTCAGGCAAGATTTCGTGAGAAATCGAGAGTAAAAAACCGTGTTTTTTCAATTTATTTCTAATTTTTATTTCGTTGGAGGGGTTTACATAGGAATGGAGGAGGCAAATACTAACTGCTTTTACTTTAGATTTTAAAATTTTCTTTACGATTTTTTCTAACTCCTGAATATTTACCTTGCGTAAAATCTTCCCTGAGGCCAGGGTCCTTTCCTCTATTCCGAAACATAACCTGCGGGGAAGAATAAAAAACCTTTCCTCTCCTCTCAGGCTGTAAAGCTTCCTTCTTGTTTGTCTACCGATGAAAATTATATCTTCAAAACCTTCAGTTGTGATGAGTGCGAGTGGTCCTCCTTTTCTTTCAAGAAGAGAATTTGTCCCAATAGTAGTTCCATGGATGATTGAAACATTCTTTTCATCTAAAAATTTATTGAGCCCTTCAAGAATCGCAAGACAAGGGTTGGGAGGAGTAGATGGGATTTTGATGATTTCTAATCTTTGTTGAAGGGAAATTACAAAATCTGTAAAAGTGCCTCCTGTATCCACTCCAATTCTGATTGTGTTTTTCATGAAAGATATGATTATTGAAGGCTGTAATAAAGTCAAGAAAGGTAGACAGGGGAGAAACGAAGGCATCAATCGGCAAATTATGGGAGCAGGATTCAAGATTTATCTAATGCTCTTGATGATTTTCTCGATTCTTGATGAAGAAGGGGTGTATTTAGTTTGGCTCTCTCGAGTCTTAAGGATTGAATGAGCTTAAGAATAAATTAGCTTATAATAAAGAGGTATGTTTATTGAGAGTGACGAAGGAGGAGTCTAAATGGGAATTAATGTTTCTTCTTGAAAATATTAAAGCTTTCCACTGGGAAGCTTGTGACCCGAATTTTAGGTTATTCTCATCATTGCTCATAAGATGAAAGGAACGGTACTTTTTGAAGTGCAATTTCAGTTAAGAAAACATCTTCTACGCTTCTACTTGCAAGTGCTACAGGATTTTGTTACACAGGAGGAACATGCTGGTGAAGAGGAGCGCAGCCGGATGCTTCCTCCCCCTATACCGAAGGAAGAGAGGAGCTTCCTTATTTCTTTACTCCCGCATTCTCCACAGCTTATTCCCTTCTCCTTCCCTATAGTACACAAGACTTCAAATTTATTCCCACACTTATCGCAGAGAAATTCGTAGATTGGCATTGAATAATATTTTATTCAATTTGTGTTTTTTTAACAACTAAAACAGAGGGAAAAGGAGTTTTTCTGATTGTAGGCTATCTAATCCTGTTTTTCTTCATGGCAATCGCCTCTATTTCAATTTTTACATCTTTGGGAAGACGCGCAACTTGAACTGCAGCTCTGGCAGGATAAGGAGGTTTGAAGAACTCAGCATAAACCGAGTTGATTTGTCCGAAATCCTCCATGTCTTGAAGAAATACGGTGCATTTAACAACTTCTTCAAGAGAGCTTCCTCCAGCTTCAAGAACAGCCTTTAAATTTTTGAGTACAAGGCGCGTTTGTTCTTCTATTTTTCCCTTGCTAATTTCACCGGATGAAGGGTCAAGGGGAATTTGTCCAGAAACAAAAATGAACCCATCAACCTCTATTGCTTGTGAATAAGGGCCTATAGCCTGAGGAGCATTATCTGTCTTAATTACTTTTTTCATTTAGCTTCTTCCTCCTTTCCTTGAAAGTAGATTTTCGCTTGAGTTTGTATAAAAACATACATTTTTTTTAAAGATATTTTTCTTCTAACCTTATTTTCCTTAAAAGACACTGAACTTTAGAGGAGCAGTCTCGATCATGTTCTTTCCCACGTGTGCCCTTGCCTTAAGAGTGAAAGTCCCACATTCAATTTTCCAAGAGAAAAAATGAGGGGTATGGGAGATGCCGATTTTTTTATCGTTTAACCACCATTCTATGGGTATTGACTTGAGATTTTCATCTACTATGGCTTTGAACTTTATTATTTGATACTCTTTCTTGAGAATGGGGTCTATTTTGAATGAATCTCCATTTGCAGGAAAAATTATTCTTATTAGAGAGCCCTTTTCACGGCGTGGAGGCCTATTTTCTATCCTCTGGTTGAATTCGTTTATTTGATGGAGAGGACAATGTTCTTTAGGCTCACTACCTTGGATGAATAATTCCTTGATGCTTCCGGGACACCCTGATGTTGGCAGTTTTCCAGAAATAGGGCAGATATTTTTTTGAATAAGACCAGGAGGCTCTTTAAACTTTTCTTCGGGTTTTCCTTTTTCTAAGAGATACATGATGTCTCTAAAAAGCGGGCCCGAACCAGAAACCCCTGAGATGTTGTGCATTGGAGAACCGTCAAAATTCCCGACCCAAGTTCCCACAGTGAAACGAGGTGTGTACCCCAGAGTCCAATTATCTCTAAAGTTCTTTGAAGTCCCTGTCTTCACTGCACATTCAAAGGAGAAGTTAAGAGGTGAATTGTAGCCAAAAGAGGGAATACGGGCATCCTTGTCCATGAGTATGTGGGTAATAAGATAAGCAACCTGAGGCGAGAATGACCTTTGTTTTTTGCTTATCTCATATTTATTAACCTCTCTGTGCCTTATGTCTTCAATCCTTAAGAATGTCTTTTCCTTAAAATAAATCCCGCCTCGGGCTAGGGTAGAATAAGCATTTACGAGCTCAAGAAGGGTTACTTCTCCGTTTCCTAAGGTAAGTCCTAAGCCGTAAAAATTTGGGCTTTGATTTAGACTGGTGAATCCCATTTCATTCAACTTTTTAAAAAGAAAGTCAGGCCCTAGCTTTTCTAATAAAGAGACAGCAGGGATATTATAAGAACAGGCAAGCGCATGTCTTAAACGCAGAGGGCCATGATATTTTCTGTCATAATTCAAGGGAATATAAAATCCACGGGGAGTTGGGAATTGAATTTCTACATCATCTATGATTGTGGCTGCAGTCATCCCATTTTCCAAGGCAAGACCATAAGTAAAGGGCTTTAATGTTGAGCCGGGTTGACGTAAAGAAAGGGCGGCGTTTACTTGACCATCTAATCTTGAATCAAAAAAGTCCTTTGAACCAAGCATAGACAATATCTCTCCTGTAGAATTTTCAAGCACAATCACAGCCGCATTAGTTGCCCCTTTTTCTTCTATCGATTTAAGATGGTTTCTCACCAGATTCTCGACTTTTTCTTGGAGAGAGTAGTCAAGGGAAGTTCGGATCAGAGAGAGCTCCCTTCTTTCCTCATGAGGAATTTTCTTCAAGATGAAATCGCAGAAATGAGGAGCGCGAAATTTTTTTACTTCGGGACAAATGGATACTTTTTCTTCCAGAGCTCTCATCATTTCCTGTTTGTTTATGAATCCTCGCTGAAACATCTTTCTGATGAGGACTTTCTGTCTTTTTTTTATTTCCTGGAATTGTCTGAAAGGGTTGAGCCTTGATGGAGAGCGAGGAAGGGAAGCTAAAAAACAGCTTTCAGCAAGACTGAGGTCAGCACAATGTTTATCAAAGTATAACCTTGAGGCTGCTTCGATTCCATATGCACTGTTCCCGTAGTAAACTCTGTTTAAATACTGTTCCAAAATTTCTTCCTTGGAAATAGTCCTTTCCAATCTCAGCGAAAGCCATGCCTCTCTCATTTTGGAGAAAATAGTCCTAGGCTCACGATAAATGTTTCTTATTAGTTGCTGCGTTATGGTAGAACCTCCTGAAACAATCCTCCCTGCCATTACATTTTTTATAAGAGACCTTGTTATGGCGAAAGCATTAATTCCAGGGTGAAGGAAGAAGTGTCTATCTTCTGCAACTAAAGTTGCTTTGATGAGGAAAACAGGAATTTTCTCAAGGGAAATCCATTGACAGTAGCCACCTTCATCAGAAAGAACTTCTCTAAGCAATATGTTATTTCTATCTACAATAAGAAGCGAGATTCCAGGTGTAGGGGTCAACTTGGTTTTAGGAAAGGGAAGATAAAGCGACGATGTTATGCCCACAAGAAAAATTAAAAAAGAGATTAATACTTTTCTGATCATTTTCTAATTTCCACTTTCACTTCAGGCGCCCTACCAAAGACTTCAGGTGAATACATCTGCTCTGCCTTTGTCCCAGGTGAATTAAAGATTCCGGGTGTTAGGGCTCTTGCCATGTAGCTATGCGTATGAACGCCAGAAGGGAGACTATCGGCAAAGAGCAAGACCTTGTTATCATGCATTTCTATGTGATTGAACCCCTGCCACCAATATCTTTCTACATCTCTCTGCATTTCCTGAAGCCTCCTCTGTTCCTCCTCGCTTTCTGTGATAAAGGTAGGGTTCACAGCCTCAAATCCCGCAGGAAGCGGGTCTTCTATCACCACAAACAAGCTTTCCTGAGGAACTATGACCTTAAGGGTAACAATGATGAGTGACCCTGCTTTTATGTATTCAAGGGGCTTCCCTTCCATAGATTTTATTTCTTTGTGAACTACAATTCCTTCATCAAGTGGCTCGAACCTATATTTAGGAGCATATGTCATTCTCGTTTCATAGAAAAGAGGACCAAACCCATCTTTATAAATTTTGAGCGGAATAACCTCTCCAGGTGTGAAGTGCTTCAGAGATTTCTCGCAAGTGATTACTTTCTCTTCTTTCCCTCTGAATGCTTCTTCAAGGAGAGCCTCGTCCTTGAGGAGTACTTTCAGCTTGAAATCTGGCTTTTCTCCTTCATATTTTTTGTAAAACTCGTTTAGTGCATAGAAGGCGTAAAAATTTTCCTGCGTAGAAGCCCACTTGCCTGCCTTCTTCCTTTTAACGATCCACTTAGAAATATTGGACATGAGAGGATGCTCCCTTCCAATTTCAATCATACTCTGGAGGATAAAGGATGTTGTCCTGAGGTTGGAGGAATAAATCCACCCTCCTCTTTCTCCTTCGTCATCTTCAAAATGAGCATCAGTGGGGGTTACTTTAATTTTATTCATCAGTTCTTCAAATAGGGCATCCTGAGCATCTTTATTTCCTCTTCCATGGTAGAGGGCTTTGAGTAATAAGGTTTTTCCGAAAAGAGAAAGCTCCTCTCTTTCGGTGAAAAGCTTCTCTACGAATGAGGGGTGAGGGTCATGGAGAAGGCCAAGGATGTAAAGAGCAAAAGCTTGCGTTGTTTTCCATGATCTTAAGCTATAAGGATAGTTTTTCATCTGAAGCCTTCCTCGCACAAGCTGCCTCAGATATTTTTGCGATTGATTCAAAGTATATTCGTTTACTTCGTATCCTTGATCTTTCGCCTTTAAGAGAGCAAAGACAGTGAAGCAGGTTAAAAAAGGTGAATCAGAGGTAGAATCAATCCAGAGGCCAAATCCGCCGTTTTCTTTCTGGTATTTGGTGAATTCGTTAATCGTTTCTTGAACATATTGTGAGATTTGTTCCCTGTTAAATTTACTCAGCTGAAAATCTTGAATGATATTTGAAGCCACTAAATAAGGTAAGATTGAAGAGACTTGTTGCTCAAGACAGAGAAAAGGATATTCAGTGAGATAATCTACACATCCTTTGAGCCCAGAGAGCAAAGATGAGGAAGCTCGAAATTCTAGTTTGCTTTCAGAATGGAAAACATTCTCAGGTATGCTAATTTTTTCTATCAATGATTCCTTGGCTTCGCCAGAAGTGGCAACTGTCTCGCTAGCACGTGGCAATTCAATAGGGATTGTTATTTGAAGACCATCTGTTTCTTTTCCCATTTGAGCTCGGAAAGATAAATTAGCTATCCCTGGCTGAAGTGCCTCAAAGGGAAATAAGATTTCTCTTGCCTCTCCCGCGAGAAGAGAAAATTTCTTTATTGGCTTTTTCTCTAAGAGCGAAATCCCTTCTGCCTCACAGTTTATGAGTACATTTCCTTTTTCAGAGGAATTGCTGTGGATTGTGACACCCCCTTCGAATCTATCCCCGACTCTAATAAAGCGGGGAAGAGAAGGAAGGAGAAGGAGAGGTTTAGAAACCTTGAAGGTGGATTCCTGCCTCCCAAAACGGCTATCCTCAGTCTGTGCCACAGTCATGATGCGAAAGGTGGTAAGGTTATCAGGAAGAATAAACTCGATATTCGCATTCCCTTCATCATCAGTGATAAGGGAAGGGTTCCAGTAAGCAGTGGCTCTGAAATCACCTCTAAGTTCAACCTCTGCGAGAAAGGCTAAGGGAGCCATTGCTTTTTCCTCCTCAGCGCCACCGCCCACTTCTTCTCCCTTTTTCCCGTATTCCCTCTGCCCGATGAGATGAAGTCTTGTGTCTGAAGTTTGAACAGAGAGAGGCTTCTCAGCATAAAAATGGGAAAAGGGATCTGGCGTCTGATATCCGATTATGTTTAGGATTCCCACATCCACTACTGCCACTGAGAGACAGGCATGGGTGCCGCGTCCCTGAGAATCTTTGACTTTTAAATTAAGCCTCACTTTTTCTTTCGGTTTATAAACTTCTTTATCCTTGCTGATTACGATCCTCAATCTTTTTTCAGAAGGATCGACTTTTAAGCTTGTGTAGCCTATTTTGAATGAGGGCTTTCCCAGGTCCTCTCTTGTGTCTTTAGCTTCAACCGAGGTTCTGCCCTGGACAAGGAGAAGAGAGAGATAAACATTGGGAATATATTCAGCCTTTATTGGCAATCTTATGCGAGAGGTGCTTCCTTCAATCTCCATCACCCTCTGTTCTATTATGAATTCACGTTCTATAGTCATGAGCGCCATTGCTCTTTCATAGGGGGATTTAATCAGAATTTCCGCCATCTCACCTGGTTGATAGGTATCCTTATCAGTAACCAGTTCGAGAATATCATCGTCTTTCCTCTCCCAGGCTACATAATCTCTGCCTACCACATAAAAATAAGTAGAGGTTGAAATATCATTTTGGAACGAATCTGCACCTCGGGCGATGAGAATATAGAGACCGGCCTTTTCAGGGGTGAAGGAAATTTGGAGGGGAGAATCTCCTGTTCGGAGTTCTTTGGTTTCTATTTCTGTATCCTTTTTTTCGCTTATCCAGCGGTACCCTCCAATTCCCGCCTTCTTTACAGAATGCCATTCTCTTCTTAAAAGTTTAAGGACTATTTCCTGAGAAGGGATAAGATTACCGTCGGGAGTTGTTGAGATTATCTCCACAGTGAGTTCCTTTCCTTTTTCATGGAGAAAGGCGCTCGGTCTAAGGCCAATGTAATATTCGCCTCTATGAACCATAGTCTCAATCCTTGTCGAGACGCTTCTTCTGCCCGGGTCTTCCACAGTGGCTTCGAGGGTAGCTAAAACTGAATCTTTTTCTTTCTCTGGAATGAGGTTAGCTGATATTTCGTACTTACCCTGTTTATTAAGAGTTGCTTCTCCTGAATGGATGAGCCGGCTTTCTTGTTCTTCATACCTTTCCCATCTATCAATCTGGTTTCCAAACACATAATCTTTATATCCGGGTGGAACAAAGGATGATGGGTTGAGTCGTAGATGCCAGGAGACCTTTTGTCCCTCCATGGCTCCGCCGTAGAGATATGAACCAGAAACTTCAGCCTGGTATTTTTCTCCAAAAATATAGCTTTCTTTCCTGCTCTTGAGATGTACTTCAAACTCTGCACCTCTAAATGCTTCTATGCGGAAAGAAGAGGTGATTGTGGTTGGTTCTTCATCCTTGACTAGAGGCTTAAATTTTGCCCTGACTTCATAAGAGCCCAGGGGAGCTCCTTTCTCTGTTTCAAAATCAGTCTCAAACGAGCCAAAGCGGTCAAGGTTAAGGTTTTGTTTGAATACAGTCTTATTAAATGGGTCTTGAATTTCGCATTCAATCTCCTTCTGAGCAGGCAATCGCCATTCCCCTTTTTCCCTCTGTCTGAAAATCCCTTTAAGATGAACTTTCTCCCCGACTCGGTAAATACCTTTTTCAGAAAATATATATCCTTCTATTTTAGTGGGCTGGGGATACCACTCATAATTAATTCCGAATCTATAGGGATAGATTCCTGTCCCCCACTCAGAGTTTGAAAAAGCAATATCGTCTCCTCGTTGGGCAAAAACCCATTGACGCGGTGTGTCCCAGCGACTCTTGGGTTTAAGCCCGAATTTAGCCCATCCCGGGGTCTGAGCTTTTCCTTCTTCATCTGTCCTGCCTTTCCAGAGCGTTTTGTTGGTGTCGTCTCTTATCTCAACCTCCGCTCCTTCTACAGGAGTTCCGGTTTTTAGCTCGGTGACCCAGATGATATTGTTTTCGGGGGAAAATTTACCTGAGATAGCCAGCTCTGTTATCTGTAAGAATGTCTTGGGGTACCTCTCCCATTTACTCTCCAGCAAGGTGTCTATTTCGAGAAAAATAAACCCAAATCTTCTAGAAATAAATTCATCGATTCCTAGCGGTCGTACTTCGTATCTATTCTTTTTTAGCTCAAGACTCAGCGTCTTTTGGGAAAATGGATATTTCTCAAAATTGAATTTTTCGCTTGACCAGAATACCTTTTCTGAATTTAGAAGAGGGATGATCTCTTCTTTGTTTATCTTCGCTGCCCTTATTACTACTTTCCTTGCATTTACGGCATAGAGAGGAATAGTAAGCCCTCCATAGGCTTCGAGAATTCCCTGCCCTGGGTTTATTTGCACATGAGGAGGATAGGCAGACGTTGAGAATCTGAATTTGAGGTCTGCATCGAGTTCATTACCCACCTCATCTTTTAGTTCGGAAGGAATTAAAACTGTGTAATCTTTTTCAGGTTCAAGGGGTAGGCTGAGCCAGAGTGTGCTCTCGGCATATTCCCAATTTGAGTAATACTCTGGGATTTCAACCGGCGGTTCAAAACGCACCTTTGAAATAAATTCTTTGTAACTAACAGGATTGGAGAAGATAAACTTGAGGGGTTCATAAGGATTGTGGGCTTCCTTAATTTCAAGAGTTTCAAGCCTAAACTTCCTGTAAGATTCAAATTTGAAGACATAACTTTTTTCACTTCCCAGAGAACCTTCTTTTCCAAGTAATCCTGGCTTTACCTCTACATAATAGGTGTAACCAGGTTTAAATTTACTCTCAGGAATGATTAACATGATTTGCTCTGGATCTGCTTCTATGTATTCTTGTTGGAGTAGCTCTTTGCTGGGCGATTCGATTCTGAAATTTAAAATAGATTCTTCGCTTGATTCGCTTACTTCTAAGAAAGAGAGGAATTCCTTTGCTTTTTCCTTAAGTATTGGCTGGTTGAAGACGAGAAGGATAGGCGAATCTGGCTTTACCCATTTTTGGTTATTTTGAGGAATATGCTTGATGAGGGCAGGAAGGAGAGTCCGGAAATTCCAGGTGAAATCTTCTCTTAATACTGAGCCATCAAGGGACTTTGTTCCTGCCGGAATTTTAGCCCTGAACTCAGTGGAAAAGGGGAGCCTCTTTTCTGGAGAGAAAGCCAGGGTTTTTACCCCCAGCCATCTATATTTGCCAGGGAAAGATGGCTCGAGACTCAATAAGGAAATATCTTGTTTTTGAGAAAGTGCCTCAAGTGGGATCATTGCTTTATCAAACATTATCACTACTGAATCTGTCTCCCTTGAAGAAGAAGTCTGGCCCTTAGGGCTGACAAAGGTTACATGAAGGTCACCATCAGTATCCTTAGGAAGAGTTTTCTCCGAAGTATTTTCTTGAAGACTCTGTTTTTTACAGGAAGGAGATGAAAGAGAGGCTATAATCCATATAAAGAAAAAAAACAAAGCTAAAAATTTTTTCATTCTTTCCCTCTTTTTTGATGTTTTTCTAAATGCTAAATGAAAAACAAATAAATATCAAGTAAATGAGGGCTTTGAAGATGGCTTAAGAGCAGCGATTCCGAAACTTTAATTTTTAACAAATTAAAGTTTCTCTAATAAAAAATATTCTTCTCGGCCAGATAAGCCCTGAGCAAATTCGCATTCTCAGAAAAGAGTTACATTCCCTTTAATCTGCTAAATATAATATATAACAGAATGGAGAGGAAATCCTGTATAGATCACAAATGACAAAGAAGGAACGTGAAGCTTGCTCCCGGCTGAAACCTTATCTCAGCTCCAAAGAATTTGTCAGGAGGAAGAGGACGAGTTTGCGGCAAGCCTAATTGTAAATGTAGAAGAGGCGAAAAACACCTCTCTCTTTTTCTCACTAGAGGCAAGGAGGGGAAGATTGAAGAGCTTTATATTCCCAGGGAGAAGGAAGAGCTTGTGCGCCAATGGGTAAAAAACTACCGTGAGATTCAAGAGTTACTGGAGAAGATATCCTCTCTTTACTGGGAGAGGTTAAAGAGAAAGGGCTAAGCGATTCTCAGGCGTTTTTTTCGCTATGGAGAAAGAATCTCTCAATTTAGTCGACTCCTCTCCAATATTGCAGAGACTGGGGAGAAGCCCTCCAGCAAGAGTTCTACCATCTTTTCCAGGGCACTCATTATGAGGCTGAGTCGTCTGGGTTCTCTTCGAGGCGAAGGGCAATGGGTTCTAGATGGCTAGGCAGAGAGTTAGCGAGTGCAATGGGCAGAGTGTTTTCTCAGAGTCTAGAGGAGATTAAAAAGGAATAAAGCTCTAAAGAAGAGATATGGTTTTTATGCGCTGATTTTAGATGGTCATGAATCGAGCTCTCTGAGATGTTGTTCTAGGTGTCTGAGAAGAATAATCCCTACCTGAGCTCAGGATCTCTCACCGCAATGTGGTAGCCATGCTTTAAGCAAAAGATTTCCCTTTTCTCTTAGATGTGGAGGAGCGAAGGAGTGGTGGGGGGAGAGGTCCTCTCCCTGAGGGCTAACTTCTTTTCCAGGATGCAAAGAGTCTTTTTCCTATGAAGAGCGCTTGGTCAAAATCGAAGGAAATACAGAAATAAAGATGGGGGATAGTGAAGAGTTTAGCATCTGGGAGGCTTTAGGAACAAAAGTCAGAGTGGTGGGCTCTGAGGAAACGAGGACATTACGAAGGAAACTCATGGGCAAAGAGGAAAACGAAACCCCTGAGTGGATGTAGGTCATAACCTTATCTCGAAAACGAGCCGACACTGAGACCATTCTCAATCTCGGACATTCAAGATGGCTTATCGAGAATAAGGCCATAGACTTATTGGCATGCCGGCCATCTCTAGAGGCACCATCCCACGGCTCTAACTTCCTTCTGGGTTACCCTGATTTTGGCCCTCAATCTACTCCGTGCTTTTTCTATTTGAATATCAAGCCAGAAATGATAACGAAACATAGCACTCTCTACTTTGCTCAGCTCATACTTTCAGCACTCTATGAATTCCTCCCTGAATCGACCCTCAAATATGGCTTAAAATCCTCCTTATGTGAATCTGATTATGAAAAAGATTCTCTCTTTAAGGCTATATCTTTGCCTTTAGTAAAAGGTCGCGAAATCGCTGACTGTTCAAAATTAATATTTACAAATAGATATCAATTATGCTATAGAATGAATTCTTTAAACAATGAACGATAATATGCAACGAAGGGTAAAAATAACAGGGACGGGGTTCTATGTTCCTGAGAGAGTTCTCACGAATTTTGATCTTGAGAAAATGGTGGATACTTCCAATGAATGGATTATGACTAGAACAGGAATCAGCGAAAGAAGAGTAGTTGAAGATAATCAGGCCACTTCGGATTTAGCCATTGAAGCCAGCCGGAGGGCTTTAAAAAATGCCGGAGTAAAAGTAGAAGATATAGATTTAATCATGGTTGGAACTTCAAGCCCTGACACAATGTTTCCTTCAACTGGATGCTGGGTTCAGAAGGGGTTGAGTGCTGACCATATACCTGCCTTTGATATTTCTGCAGGGTGCACGGGTTTTTTATATGGCATGATAATCGCAGAAAGTTTAATCTTGAGTGGGACTCTAAAACGAATCCTCCTTGTTGGAAGCGAAGTTTTAACCAAACTTGTGAACTGGCAAGACCGGAGTACCTGTGTTTTATTCGGGGATGCTGCCGGAGCAGTTGTTCTTGAAGAAAGCAACGATGAATCTGGAATCCTTGCTTCATACTGGAAGGCAGACGGGAACTTGGGTGACTTACTTTCCATCCCAGGGGGAGGAACTAGGATTCCGACTTCAATTGATTCCCTTCAGAAAGGCCTCCATTACATTCAGATGAAAGGGAACGAAGTTTTCAAACATGCAGTCAAGAGAATGGGAGAAGCAGCAGTCGAAGTTCTTAGGAAAGCTGGATTAAAAAAAGAAGACATAGATTATCTAATCCCCCATCAAGCAAACATAAGAATAATTCAGGCCACTGGGGAACGACTTCAGCTTCCCTCAGAAAAGGTTTACACTAATATTCATAAGTATGGGAATGTTTCTGTGGCTTCTATTCCCATATGTCTTCATGAGCTTAAAGAAGCAGGGAAGCTCAAGAAAGGTAGCATCATCCTTATGGATGCTTTTGGCGCAGGCTTCACTTGGGCGGCGGTTTTATATCGATGGTAGCCTTTCGAGTTTTAAGGCTAAAATTTTTTAAAAAAAGAAATACTTTCCGATTATTTACTCATATAAACCGCAATCATCGAAATCCTTGAGAAATATCCACCTATAAGAAGAATCCCAATTCCGATGAGCATTATTCCCCCAACCGTTGTTATGACTCTGAGATATTTCCTCAGGGCTTTGAAGTACTCGAAGAACTTATGAAGGATGAGACCACAGAGTAAAAAAGGGATTCCAATTCCTGCCGAATAAAAACTAAGGAGAACTATTCCCCTCCCGAGATTCTGAGTGGTAGCAGCGAGGGTAAGTATCGTTCCCAGAATAGGACCTATGCAAGGAGTCCATCCTGCTCCAAAAGCCACTCCCACAAGAAAAGCACCAAGATAGCCTAAAGGCTTTTTTCCTAGGTTAAACCTCTTTTCCTTTTCCAAGATTCGAAGCCTAAATAAACCTGAAAAATGAATTCCAAAAAAAATTACAACGAGTCCCCCAATGATTTCAAATATGCGAATGTTACTTGCGAGAAATTTGCCAATGAACGTGGCTGAGGCTCCCATAGAAATAAAGATCAAAGAAAATCCGAGAATAAACATCAAAGAACCCAGCAAAACTTTTTGTCTCCTCTTGCCACTGCTTTTTTCTTTTGATATTTCATCAATGGAAACGCCGCTGATAAAAACAATATAAGAGGGAATAAGAGGAAGAACACAGGGAGAGAGGAAGGAAAGAAGGCCGGAGATGAGGGCAATGAGGATGGTTGTGTTCTCCATTCCCTGCATGGGCTAATTCTCTGAGTTCAATTGGTTAAAATAATTCTTTAGAGTATCTTTGTCCATGTAGCCAATGTGCTTGTGCCTTATCATGCCTTCTTTATCTATGATGAAGGTGACAGGAATAGCACGACCAGGTTTATAGCTGCTGTAAAGTTCGGGAGTTCCCATGACAACAGGATAATTGACGCGGTATTCATTGACAAATTCGAGGACCTTCTCGGGACTTATTTCATCCACAGAGACGCCGATTATTTGCAAGCCCTTTTCTTTGTATTCATTAAAGATTTCAATGAAGCCTGGAATTTCGGCTCTGCACGGCGGGCACCATGTAGCCCAGAAATTAAGGAAGATTATTTTCCCCTTGTAGGTTGAGAGAGAAATCATCGTCCCCCTTAGTTCTTTTAGCGTAAACTCTGGAGCTTTAAGAGGGTCGTTTTCAAAATTGCCCTTTTTTTCTGATCCATTGCAGAAATTAAAAATAAAAACCAATAAAAGAAAAGGTAGAAATCTACGCATTTTAACTCCTTTTGGAAGCTGTTCCTTCTCTAAGAGCTTTTATTTAACCCTATTTTTAAGATAAGAATTATAAAATTTAATTTCTCAAATTGCAATAAAAAAAACTTTAGTTTTTTAATTTTTGGCGCATAAATCTAAAAGCCTTTGCCACTTTCTATCCACCTCTTCTTGCATCAAACTTATCTCTTCCTCTTTTAAATGGTGAAACCTTCCTTGTAATCTCAAATAATCAATGATTGGTTTTTTTTCTCTTAGTTTGATATTCAAAATGTACTTCTCTCCATTTTCAATTTCGAAGAGTGGGAAAATAGCATTTTGAACAACCATCCTGGCAAGTTTTACGGTATCCTCTGGACGGCTCTTCCATCCGGTCGGACAAGGGGCATAAATATGGATGAATCTTGTTCCCTTGATTTCTTTTGCTTTTTTTGCCTTTCTGTAAAGGTCTTCTGGGTATCCTATGCTTGCAGTTGCTATATACGGAATTCTGTGCGCAGCCATGATTCCTATGATGTCCTTTTTAGGGCGATTCTTGAAATGTTTCACAGGAGTAGTTGTGGTCCATGCCCCATAAGGAGTTGCAGAGCTCCTCTGAATTCCTGTATTCATGTAGGCTTCGTTGTCATAGCATATATATAGAATATCATCGTTTCGCTCTGCTGCGCCTGAGAGGGCTTGAATACCTATATCAAAAGTCCCCCCATCTCCAGCCCAGGCGACCACCGTAGTTTCATGGTCTCCGACCATTTCAAGTCCAGCCTTTACTCCTGAAGCAGACGAAGCGGCTGTCTCGAAAGCACAATGAAATATGGGAACTTCAAGGCAAGAGTAGGGGAAGGGGCCGTCTATTACAGACCAGCAACAAGCCGGAATACATAAAATAGTCCTTTTTCCCAACGCCTTTAGAACGAATCTCATCGCCAAAGTTGCTCCACAGCCCTGGCATGCGAGATGCCCCGGATTCATGTATTCTTCTTCGGGAAGGGAAAGCTTCATGCCTTTTTTTTCTCTCATTTTTTTACTCCTATCCAGCAAATAAAATCTTCAGGCTTCTCTTTTTTTAAGGTATATTTAGTTATCTCTTTGAAAGTCGAAGGAGTAATGTCTCTGCCCCCAAGTCCAGCGATGAATCCAAAAAGGGGAATATTTCTATTCTTTCCATAAAGGGCAGATTTCACTTCTTGATAAAAAATCCCATGGTGACCATAGGAAATGTTTCTATCCACTATGGCAACTTTTTTGGCGTTTTTGAGTATCTCACAAATCTTTCGGAAGGGGAATGGCCGAAATACTCTAATCCTCAAGTTACCCACTTCCACCCCTTCCTTGCGCATTTCTTCTACGGCCACATTGGCAGTGTAGCCCATGGTACCAGAAGTAATGAGAATGATTTCCGCATCTTCACAGAGATAAGGCTCCACAAGACCAAGACATCTTCCAAACATTTTTTGATATTCCTTACCTGTTTCTTCGATCACTCCATCTGCCTTTTCCATGTCTTTCTGGAGTTTGTAGCGCAACTCAAAATAATGTTCTGGAGAAGTCAAGCCGCCAAAGGCATGTGGCTCATCAGGGGTAATTCTTATTTTTGGTCTGAATGGCGGCAAATACTCATCCACTTTAGCCTGCTCAGGAATCTCGACGACTTCATAAGTATGAGAAAGGCTGAAAGCATCCAGAACTACCATACTGGGAATGAGCAGTTTTTCCGAGACTTTGAAAGCCTGGATGACGGTATCCAGCACTTCCTGATTGCTGGCGCAATAAAATTGCATCCACCCTGTATCTCTTTGAGAGAGGCTATCATTTTGGTCTGACCAGATGCTCCATCCAGGTGCCATGGCCCGATTTATGTTACCCATGACAACTGGTAGCCTTCCCCCTGAGGCCCAATGCAGGAGTTCATGCATAAGAGTGAGTCCTTGGGCAGAGGTAGCAGTGAATGTTCTCGCTCCTGCAAGTGATGCACCTATACAAGCAGCCATGGCAGAGTGTTCAGATTCAACTTTTATGAACTTCGCGTCAAGGATCTTATCAGCACACATCTCTGAGAGAAGCTCCACAACTTGAGTCTGGGGAGTGATAGGATAGGCAGCAATAACCTGAGCTCGAGAGAGCATCGCACCGTAGGAGAGTGCATGATTGCCCATAATTACTTTCTTCATTTTGCCTCCTCTTTAATGATGATGCATTTCTGAGGGCACTCTTCTGCGCAGAGGCCACAACCTTTGCAGTAATCATAATCTATTACAGGATAGTCATCCTCAATATAAATCGCTACATCCGGACAGAATTTCCAGCAGATTCCGCACTGGATACAATTTTCCAGGTCGATTTCTGGCCTTATGTTTCTCCATGCTCCAGTCTTGTTGAAGAGCATGGACCCTATGGACATGGGCATGATAGGAAATTCCTTTTCCGAATTAAAAATAATTTTTTGTGAATTTTTCTTTTTTTTCATCGTTTATCCTCTTTTGAATTCTGAAGATGAAGAGATTGCGTTTTTTGTACTAAGGTGGCGAGATATATAGATAAGAACGTATTTTTTAGAGGTAAGTTAATAATCACAAATTATTTTACCATTTTTAATCTCAGATATAAATGAAAAGATATCTACCTGAAGTTTTTCAGAAAGAAAGATTTGAGCTTTCTTTTCATTCCTCTTTTTTGATTTATTCATGCTCTTTCATAGGCTTCCCTAGCTGCAGCCGCATTTTCTTCGGGTTTTGAAGGGACTTCCTCCCGTACCGCTTTGAGAACAGATTCAATTCTGGCAAGCTTTAGAATCTTGACTACTGCTCCCACGATAGCCGTGTTGACGATAGGAGTAGCCAGAGTACCCAGTTTATGTTGCACAGCTATTTCTGTGGCATTTATGGTGGCAATTCTGAACTTATTTTTGGGTAGGTTTAGCTCTTCTGGTTTCTTGTCAGTGTTAACAATAATCCATCCATTATCTTTCAGTCCTTCAGTTACATCTATTGCTTCTATGAGAGTGGGGTCGACAACGACTACATGGTCCGGCGTGTAAATCCTGCTTTTATCATAGATTGGTTTATCATCGATACGAATGAAGGCGTAGACAGGGGCCCCTCTTCTTTCTACACCAAACTCAGGGTAAGCTTGAACATATTTTCCTTCCATGGCGATGGCGTCAGCTAGGATTTTCGACGCAACTACGGTTCCTTGTCCTCCTCTTCCATGAAAGCGGATTTCAACCATCATCTTCCTCTCTACTTTTTCATAGCTCGAAACTCATAACTCTATGTGAATGACACTGGATATTCACCGCAGCTGGCATAGAAGCTATATGGCAAGGGAAGGATTCTACGTGGACTGCCAATGCCGTGCAACGTCCCCCCATTCCCTGGGGACCTATTCCAAGCTTATTTATCCTCTCAAGAAGTCTTTTCTCCATTTCTGCATAGAAAGGGTCAGAATTGTGAGAGCCGAGTGGTCTTCTGAGGAGAGCCTTTTTGGCAAGAAGTGCGCAATACTCAAAATTCCCTCCAATTCCTACTCCTACAACAATTGGAGGACAAGGATTAGAACCAGCTTTATCGACAGTTTCAACAACAAAATCTTCAATACCTTCAAGACCAGCAGCTGGTGCGAACATACGAATGGCACTCATGTTTTCCGCTCCTCCACCTTTGGCCACGAAGGTGACTTTGAACACCTCGCCTGGGACAAGCTCCCAGTGGATATAAGCAGGAGTATTATCCCCCGTGTTTTTGCGTCGAATAGGGTCTTCGACTACAGATTTCCTTAAATATCCTTCTTTATATCCTTCTCTTGTCCCTTCTTCTATCGCTTCTCTGAGACTCCTCAGTCCATTATCCTTGTTAAGTTTAATATCTTCTCCGATCTCGACAAAAAAAACAGCTAAACCTGTGTCTTGACACAGTCCAAGTTTCTCTTCTTTTGCTATCTTTGCGTTTTCTAATATTTGCTCGAATACGGCTTTTCCGGCTGGTGATTCTTCTTTTTCCATCATTTCTTTGATAGTTTTTAGCACATCTTCTTGAAGAACGAAGTTTGCTTCTTGGACTAAATCTTTAACCCTGTTTTTTACTTCGGCCAAACTTATGACTTTCATTGAGGACCTCCGGTAATATTGTTATTTTAAGATAATTTATTAAATTTAAAGTTTAAGTTTCTCTCTTAAAGGTGTCAAGGAAAATGTAGGCTTTTTCTACAAGGGTATTTTTTTTATTTTATCTTTTTCCTTTCGATTGTCATCCTAATTTTTTAGCCATAATATAATTTCTTGAGCATAAGTGCATCTTGCTCGAGATTAGGACTCTCACAAATGACCGAGCCTTCTATCCCGTAATCTTTAAGGGCCTGAATCCATTCATCGAAACGAAAATCAGAATCTATTAAATTAAGATGCTTTATTTCTCCTTTCTTGTTGTACTCAGCTCCCGAAATGTGAATATGAATGTTTTTTAAAGCACCTATGCCTAGCTTTTTTTCAATTTTCATCAGAATTCTATGAAATTCTGAATAACTGTTGTTTTTTTCTTCCCTTGAATGGATATGGGAAAAATCAAGGCAGGGGAGCAAACCTTCTATTTCCCTGCAAAGGAATAAAATTTCTTCTAGAGAACCAAATTGAGACTTCTTCCCCATTGTTTCTGGTCGTAGAGTGACGGGACATTTTTCTGCCCTCAGGATCGAGACGACTTCCTGTATTCCATCTTTTATAGTCTTGAATGCTTGTTTTGGTGAACTCCTCCCGTAGTAGCCACAATGAAAGACTACACTCTCGGCACCGCATGCCCTTGCCAGACGCGCAGAGCTAAGGAGCCTTTCCTGGCTGACAAGTCTTTTCCCTTCTTCTGGGGAATTTAAATTAATGTAATAAGGCGCATGGACGCTGAGCCTTATTTCTTTGGCTGAGGCTTTCCTCTTTATTTCATCCGCAACTTCTATGCTCATTTTCATACCCAGAACAAATTCTATCTCTAAGCAATCAAGACCGAGAAGAGCAACTTGATCTATCGCTGCTAATGTAGTGGAGGAAGCTGAAGATTTAGGAATTCCAGCTGTTCCGAACAATAATTTGTTAGAAACAGGTATCATTGGCCTTTCCATGAGAATTTAGGAATTCACTCACAATACGCATAGCACAAAATTCACCGCACATGGAACAGGCCCTCGATTTAGATTTTCTTTCTTTCCTGATCTTCTTAAATTTTTCAGGGTCTATGGCAAGTTTTTCCTGTACATCCCAATCAAGTTCTTTACGGGCTTGAGATATTTCGAGGTCTCTCTCGAGAGCTCCCTTTACACCTTTGACAATATCTGCAGCATGGGCTGCAATCTTGGAGGCAATGAGCCCCTCTCTTACATCTTCTATTGAAGGGAGTCCAAGATGTTCAGAAGGTGTTACATAACAGAGAAAATCAGCTCCTGCTGCAGCAGCTATTGCTCCGCCGATGGCCGAGACGATATGGTCATATCCCGGTGCAATGTCTGTAACCAGTGGGCCGAGGACATAGAAAGGTGCTTCTTGGCAGAGGCGCTTCTGTAACTTTATATTCATTTCCACTTGGTCGAGAGGGATATGTCCTGGTCCTTCTACCATGACCTGAACATTATGCTCCCAGGCTTGTTTTACTAGTTCTCCCAGAGTTAAAAGTTCCTCTATTTGAGGTCGGTCAGTAGCATCTATTATAGAACCCGGTCGTAATCCATCTCCTAAGCTCAGGGTTACATCATATTTGTATGCAATTTCGAGGAGACGATCAAAATGAGCAAAAAGCGGGTTTTCCTTTTGATTATGAAGCATCCAGGCGAGATGAAATGCTCCTCCCCTTGAGACTATGTCAGTAACCCGACCTTGGTTTTTCAGTCTTTGGATGGCTTTTGAGGTTAGACCGGCATGCACGGTCATGAAGTCTACCCCTTCTTTCGCCTGAGTTTCTATTGTCTCGAAAAGGTCATCTTCTTTCATTTCGACTATGCTTCCTCTTTTTTCTATGGCGCTTATAGCGGCCTCGTAGACAGGGACAGTTCCGATAGGAAGAGGAGCTCTGTCGAGAATCTTTCGCCTTATTTTCTTTATCTCTCCTCCTGTACTCAAGTCCATGATAGTATCAGTCCCATATTTCAAAGCCTCTTCCACTTTTTGGAGCTCATGTTCTTCATGAGGGAAATCTTGAGAGGTTCCCAGATTAACATTCACTTTCGTCCTTAATTTCTTACCTATTCCCACACAATGAATAGGCTGATGACAAGGGTTTAAGGGAATCACGACCTTCCCCTGAGCTACAAGCTCAAGGAGTATTTCTTCGGGAACATTTTCTTCTTTGGCTATTTTTTTCATTGCTGGTGTAAGATTTCCTTTTTTTGCTTCTTCTATTTGGGTCATTCTCTTCCTCTTATTAAATATTTTAGCTGAATTCAGAGAGTTAAACAACAGATGCCCTTAATGCCGAATATTCGAATAACAGGTTCTGATTTTTTTCCGGGTAAAAAAAGAAGCCTCTATTTCCCCAGAAGGCTAATAAAATAGAGGCGCAAGGGAAAAATTAAAAAGTTTCACCCTCCAGCTGAGACCCAAAGATGTTAGTTCGTGATACATCAGAACCCCCAAAATTTCAAACTTTGTTCGGCTCTTCCGTAAAAAGTGTGGTGATTTTTAGATAGAAATGTGGTAGGAACTCCTTGAAAATAAAGGAAAAAAGAAAGGAGTTAACCTACCACAAATGACCCTTCAAAATTTTATGCTAATTTTTTTAGGCTTGCAAGGTTTCAAAGTAAGGCAAGTAGAGATAGGGGAAGAAGGGATAATGCTGCGCGTAGAGAGGACAAGGAAGACGGGCACATGTCCCTGGTGTGGCAAAAGGACAAAGCATCTTCATCAGTACGGGAAGGA